>Ga0073934_10000099_pt1 | contig 252139 bp, 229 predicted proteins | sample LarsenN4metaG_FD_76834 | JGI IMG/M metagenome (GOLD analysis project Ga0073934, IMG submission 76834) | Hot spring sediment bacterial and archeal communities from British Columbia, Canada, to study Microbial Dark Matter (Phase II) - Larsen... ...
AACCGGTGAAACTGGATTTCATCCAGAACGAGGCCATTGAGGGCTCGCAACTCGCTTCGCGCGGCAATGACACGGTCACCGTCGTCTTCCCCCAGCCGCTCACTGCTGGACAAACCCTGCAACTGAAGTTCACTTACGCGGGCGCGGTGATGTCCGACGCCGGCGGAGGCCTGCTCTACGTCGGCGCGCGCGGCACCTGGTTCCCGAACCGCGGGCCCGCGATGTCCAACTTCGACCTCGAATTCCGCTATCCGCCTGAATGGAAGCTGCTAGCCACCGGGAAGAAGATCTCGGAATCCACCCGCGACGGCATGCAGGAGATCCGCTTTGTCTCTGAGCGCCCCGTGCCCCTGGCTGGCTTCAATCTGGGGCGCTACGTGGAAACACCGGTCCAGACCGCTGCGACCAGGCTTGAGGTGTACTCGGCGCGGGCCATGGAAGCGGATTTCACGCGTAGCCAAATACCGCCCCCGCGCTCTCCGGCCATCGCTCGACCGGAGCAGCGCCGCCCGACCCCGCCCTTGTCGGCTCCGCTGCCCCCGCTCCAGGCCAATCCCGATCCGAGTGCGAATGCGCACAAGGTAGGCCGCAACGCCGCCGAGATGATCGAGTTCCTCACGCCGCGTATCGGCCCGTTTCCTTTTTCGTCGCTCTCTCTCACCCAGCTTCCCGGCCCCAACAGCCAGGGCTGGCCCGGGCTCGTCTTCCTCTCCAGCTACGTCTTTCTCGATAAGTCCGAGCGCGAGCGCAGCCGCTTCTCCACCAACGAGATGAACGACTGGGTCTTCGACCATGTGATGACCGAGCATGAGGTCGCCCACCAGTGGTGGGGCAACCATGTTTTCTGGGACAGCTATCGCGACCAGTGGATCATGGAGGCCCTCGCCAATTATTCCGCGCTGCTGAAGCTCGAGCAGGACGACCCCGAGCTCTTCTACCGCATCCTCGAGCAGTATCGCGACGACCTGCTCGACGCCCCCGAAGGCGCGAACACGCGCCCCTTCCGCGAAGCCGGCCCCGTCCGGCTCGGCGGACGTCTTAACTCGTCGCGCTTCACCGGCGCTTATGACCCGGTCATCTACGGACGCGGCACCTGGCTCATTCACATGCTGCGCGAGCTACTGAAGGACACCGCAGCCTCCGCCCGCCAGCGTCCCCGTCCCGGCGCCGCCGCCCCTCCGCCGCGTGATCCGGACGCCCTCTTCTACTCCGTGCTGCGCGGCATACAGACCCGCTATGCCGGCAAGAAGGTCAGCACGCGCGACCTGCTTACGGCTTTCGAACGCGCCCTTCCCCCCACCGCCGCCTTCGAAAACCGCAAGTCGCTCGACTGGTTCTACGACGGCTGGATCAACGGCAACGCGATTCCCGCGCTCAAGCTCGAGAACGTGCGCATCACGCCCTCCGGCGCGCGCACTGTGGCTTCGGGTGTCATCGTCCAGGCAGATGCTCCGGATCTGCTCGTGACCTCCGTGCCCATCTATGCCGCCGGCTCCGGCAAGGAGCCGCCGGTGCTCATCGGGCGCGTCTTTGCCGATGGCGAGCGCACCGAGTTCCGCCTTGCGGCGCCCGCGGGCACCAAGCGCATCCTGCTCGACCCTTTCCGCGCTGTCTTGCGCCAGCCCTAAGTGTTTTTTGTTCCATCCGATGAGCCGGACCGTTCATCGGCGGCTCAAACCTCGCCCCCGAGTGGCCATCCTGACTCGGATTCACTCTTTCCAATCAAGCAGTGACTCTTGGATCGGGAGGTTCGAATATGGGAATTCTTGCGTGGATCGTTCTGGGTCTGGTGGCAGGCGCCATCGCCAAGCTGTTGATGCCTGGCCGTGACCCCGGTGGCTGGATCGTGACCATGCTCATCGGCATCGCCGGCGCGTTCGTCGGCGGCTTCATCGGCCGCGCCCTGTGGGGCAGCACTGGCGTCGACGGTCTGGACATGGGCAGCATCGGGCTGGCCATCCTCGGCTCCGTCGTGCTGCTGGCGCTGTATCGCATGATCGCCGGCCGCGGACGGCCCGCCAGCACCATCGACCGCGGACGCCGCGCCGCTTAAGCGCGCGTTGCATTGAGAAAGCGCCTTCTTTCCTGAAGGCGCTTTTTCTTTTCCGCGTGATACGCTACAGCGCGATGCGCACCCGCAGACCAGCGAGGAACCCGGCCCCGGCGAGCGCCAGCGAACACCCTGCTTCCGCTCCCATAGCCCGTCGGGTGCGACACGCCCTCAGCCAGCCGGGCCTGCATGCCTACGAAGCGACTTACGATCCCTGCGCTCGATTGCCGGAGCACGGACATACACGTCCTTTTTTCACCTATGTGCTGTGGGGCAGTTACGTGGAGACCGCCGGACAACGTGCCCGCCAGTGCGGCCGCGGCGCAGTGATCTTTCACGATCACGAGTCGCATACCAATGAGGTAGGGCCGGCAGGCACGGCTTCTTTCAACGTGGAACTCGATCCGGAGCTGTGGCAAGAACTCATCGGTGACATCACCTCTCTCGCCGCGCTCTCGGGACGCGTGCTCGCCGGCGACCTGGAGTGGCCCGCCATGCGTGTGTGGCGGGAGTTTCACCGGCCGGACACCGCCAGCGGCCTCGCCATGGAGGAGGCCATTGTGCTGCTGTGTGAGGCCGCCCAGCGGGCGCGCATCCGCGGCACCTTCGAGCCCCACCAGCGTCTCGATACTTGTCTCGCGTACCTCGACGCCCACCCGCTGGTTCCTCACCGGCTAGCCGAGGTGGCGCGCGTCGCCGGCATCCATCCCATGTATCTGGCCAAGCTGTTCCGGCGCCGATTCGGCTGCTCCATGGGCGAGCACCTTCGCCGCCGCCGGGTCGCGTGGGCATGTGACCGACTGGCCCGCACCGACGCCACTATTACTTCCATTGCGCATGACGCCGGCTTCTCAGACCATGCTCACTTCACGCGCACCTTCGTCCGGCTCGCGGGATTCACGCCGCGTTGGTATCGGGCCCAGGTATCTCCTGAGAGCGCGCCGTTCATCACATAGCCTGCCGCAGGCTTCCAGCGTTCAAGAAAATCGGCCGGCGGCGCGTACACTCCGTGCCATGTCATATCGGTCTGCCCGCGTCGCAGTGCTGGCCCTCATGTGCAGCTCTGCCATCCTGTGCGCCCAGGAACTTGCCCCGCCCGTCCCGCAGAAGCTCACCGTCCGCTCCCAGGTCCTCAATGAAGACCGCACCATCTGGGTGCGCATGCCCGCCGCCGCCCAAGGCAGGAACGAGCGTTACGCCGTCGCGTATCTGACGGACGGCGGCGCCAACGTGAACGAGATCGGCGCGATCATCGACTTCCTTGCCGGCGCGAACCTCATGCCTCCCCTGATCGTGGTGGGCATCACCAACACCGACCGCGTGCGTGACCTGACCCCGAGCAAAGCCGATGTCAAGAACTCCGATGGCACCGTGGACAGCTACCCCACCAGTGGCGGCGCCGACAAGTTTCTCGACTTCGTGCAGTCGGAACTGGTGCCGGAGATCGAGAAACGCTATCCCGCTCAGCCTTTCCGCATCATCGTGGGCCACTCCCTCGGCGGTCTCTTCGCCATCCACGCGCTGATGAGCCGCCCGCAACTGTTCCAGGCCTGCATTGCGACCAGTCCGAGTCTTTGGTGGGACGACTTTCACACCTTGCGGCAGGCGCAAAAGTTCTTTCCCGGGCAAAAAGAGTTCCCTAAGACTTTGTTCTTCGCGTTGGGCAGGGAAGGCGGGCCAATGGCGAAGGGCTTTGCAGACCTGCGGAAGGTCTTCATTTCTGAGCAGCCGAAGGGCTTCGTAGTTCGCTCGGCCCATTATGAAGACGAGGTCCACCGCTCCACCGAGCTGCGAGGACACTACGAAGGCCTTCGCACTATCTTCTCCGGCTGGACGGTTCCGACGGACCCGAAGACGGGCCGAGCTCGGGGTGGTCTCGCCGGGATCGAGCAGCACTACCGCGGGCTTTCGCAGCGGTTGGGGTTTCAGGTATCGGCTGAACGCGCCATCAACTCGTTCGGCTATTCCCTGCTCGGCGACAAGAACATCTCCGGTGCGCTCGCTGCTTTCCAGCGCAACGTAGAGCTTTATCCCGGCTCTGCCAACGTCTACGACAGCCTGGCCGACGCCCTCGAGGCCGAAGGTAAGGTTGAGGACGCACTCGCGAATGTCCGCAAGGCGGTGGATCTGGCGACCCGCACCGGTGACCCCGAACTGCCGGCGTTCAGGCGGCACCTGGATAGACTGCTGACGCCGCGCAAGTAGCACCGCCGCCACCGCGCGAACACCCTTACTTCCCTGTTTTCCACGGGCCGAGCAGGGTCTCCAGGTTCTCGCGCACCCACTGCTTGGCAGTTCCCTGCTGGTAGCAGGCCCAGGACAACAGTGAGCCGCCGACCAGCGCCTCAACCGCCTTGGCCAATTTTTCGGGAGGCGCCTCTGGCGCCAACTCGCCCATCGCCACCGCTTTCTGTAACAATTTTTTCAGGGCCCGTCTCGTCCCTTTCGCCTGCCGAAGCAGGGGCTTGCGGAACTCGTGATCGGACAGATCGATCTGCAGGTAGGCGAGGCTGCGCGCAAGGGCGGCGGGCGAAACCGCCATTTCTGCCATCTGGGCAGCGTACGCCCCCAGGGCGGCCAGAGGCGAACGGTGGTTCTGTGCCAGTTGCTCGACCATGGCGCCGGAGCTGTCCGCGAATCGTTGCGAGAGGGTCAAGAGCAACTGCCGCTTGGACCCGAACCGCTGGACCAGCACCGCGGGGGTCACCCCGGCCGCCTCCGCAATGGCGGCCAAAGTGAGCTCGCCCGGCCCGACCCGGTTCATCACCTGGTAGGTGGCCGCGAACAATTGCTCATCCGTTACCTTGCGGGGGCGTGGGCACATTCGGGGCTTGACATTTCTAAACAGCCATATAGTATCATTACTAAATGGTCGTTTAGTAACGACAGGAGGAGCCATATGCGCAGAGTGATCTACGGTGGGGCCATCACCCTCGACGGATTCCTGGCTGGGCCGGCGGGCGAGCTGGACTGGCTGCACTTCAGTGAGGAAGTCCAAAAGATCATGCAACAGTCATTCAGCAGCGCCGACACGGTGCTCATGGGCCGCAAGACGTGGGCGGTGTCCGCTCCGCCGGAAGGCGCCGAGGATCAGACCACGGCGCCGGATATGGGGATCTCTACTTATGTCTTCTCCCGCACGTTGCAGTCAGTGCCGAAGGGCGTCACCCTGGTGCGGGAAGACGCCGCTGGTTTCGTTCGTGAGTTGAAGCAGCGCCCGGGCAAGGACATCATCCTGATGGGCGGCGGCGAGCTGGCCCAGACTCTGATGGCCGCCGACTTGGTCGACGAGGTCGGCCTGAACATCCATCCGATCCTGTTGGGCTCCGGTGTTCCGGCTTTTCGCGATCCGGGACACCGTGTCCGCCTTAAGCTCAAGGAGTCGCGGCAACTCGACGGCGGGTGCATCCTCGCAACCTACGATGTACAGCGGACCTCGCCCTAAGTCCCCGCTCCCGGGGGCTTCCGGCGCGGCGCCGGTATTTCCTCTATAATCGAAAGACCGCACGAAAGCCGGAGAGGTGGCCGAGTGGCTGAAGGCGGCGGTTTGCTAAACCGTTATAGGGTCAAAAGCTCTATCGGGGGTTCGAATCCCCCCCTCTCCGCCAGACTTTCCTCGCTGCATCCCGACCCGCAGCAGGCAAGCTGAACAAAACCAACCTGGGGATTCTCCTCCATGCGTTTCATCTCTTCTCTCGTATTGTCTTTTGCGCTGGGCGCGGTCCTTTTCGCCCAGACCACGTGGAAGGTCGGCGATAAGGTCGAGGTCAAGTGGAGCGGCCGTTACTATCCCGCGACCGTGATCGAGGTCAAAGGTGACCAATACAAAGTCTCCTACGATGGCTACAGCCGTTCGTGGGATGAATGGGTGAAGCCCGCAGCCATCCGTCCGCGCGGCGCGGCGACTCCGCCGCCGTCAACTGTCACAGGCAAGGGAAACGTGGGCGCGGTCAAGCCGGGGAAGTATCACTGCGTCTTCTTCATCTCGGGCCAGGGGTTGCAAACGGTTCCCGGCTTCACCCTCCATGCGGACGGTACGTACACCGACGAGGATGGGAAGAAAGGGCGTTACGTCTTTGACAGCGGCCGCTCGGAGATCACCTTTTCTGGCGGCAAGATGGACGGGAACGTGGCGAAGTACGACGGCAAGGTCCGCATCTACAACGAGCGGCGTTCGCGTACCGTCATTGACTGCGATACCAAGTGACCGTGCGGGTTTGACGTTTTACCGTCAGGGCTTCGTCAGCGCCGCGCGGATCTGCTCCGCGAGGGACGCATCCCGGGTTAAGACGATGGCGGCGACATTGCCCTCCGCCACCAGGCTCGCCGGCATCAGCCAGTGCGGGCTCATTGTCGGCGGGGCGACCTTCTTCGGGTCCAGCGGGTTCGTGTCCGTCGCGCGTGCCTCGACATTCGGGTAGATGTAAGTCTGGATCTCCGCCGCTGCGTCCTTGCCCACGACCAGCACCACTCCCGGCACCTTCAGGAACGGCTGCTCCACCCGCACGTCCCGACGTACCTGCAGGCCCGCAGCCCGGAGCTTTGCCTCCACCGCGTCTATCGTCCAATTCGTCGTTGTGGCCTTGGCGGGAGTGGCCGGCGTCGGCGGCAGTGGACGCAGGCTCCAATCGAGCATAGTGATCTTCCACGCGCCGGCAGGTTTCTCGAGCACGTACACCGACCAGAGCACGTAGTTGCGGCCGCGGGTGTTCGTGAATGTGCCTTTGGTGTATCCCCAGGCCATGCGCTCCGTCGCGCGGACATGCACGACCTCCGACTTCATCGCCGGCGCCGGCTCGGCGAACTCCGGCTTCAGGTGGTTGTCGCGAAAATCCGCCCAGCTGTCATTGCGGTGCCCGTTTTCGAAAGCCACCATCGCCGGGTCCACCATCGTTTCCATTGCGCCGATGTCCCGCCGTTCGATCGCTTGCTCGAACGCCACGATCAGCTCTCTGACCTTCGTCTCTTCCTTGCCCGCCGTCGCCTGCGCCCACGCCGCACTCGCCAGCATGAGCAACGTCACGGCCATTCCTGCCTTGCGCATATTCCCAGCCTCCAAGAAGAAAGCCGCGCCCGGAGGCGCGGCCCTTTCGCATCTTACCCGAAGACTACCGGTGGTTCCCGCGCGGTTCCGCCCACGTAACGTGCGTCACCACTTTGAGACCATTGCCGAAGTCCTGCTCATACTGCGATTCGCGCCCGTTGGCCGACTGCCGCACCAGGACGCCCCAGTTCTTCTCATCGCCAAAGTCGATGTTGTTCATCGCCGGCGGCATGCGGTTCACCGTCTGGCCTACGGTCGTGGTGCTGTCCAGGTGCGCATAGATCTGCTCCAGCATCTGGTAGTCGTGCGCATTCGGGTGCTGGTTGGAGTTGGGATCGTCCGTGTAATCCATGCACGTGCCCAGGTTCGGGTTGTCGAAGGTCTCATCCTGGTGGTCGAGACCGAACGTGTGGCCGATCTCCTGGCACATCACCAGGTTTCTCCACGCCGGAGTGTTGTAGGTCGGGGTGTTGTAGTAGGTGTCGTTCAGCTTCACGATGCCCTGGCTGATGTGTCCGCCGGACAGCCAGATCTGCGCGATCCCCAGCCAGCCGTTGTTTCCATACTTCGAGTTGCAGACTTCTACGCGTCCCGCCGTCGGACGGCAGTTCTTCGGATTGGCCCCGCCCGCCACCTTCGTCAGGTTCAGCACCGTCGAAGCGCTCCAGTCAGAGACGCTGATGTCTAGGTGGCTGTCCCACTGGGAGCTGACGTTGTCTCCCAGCTTCAGAGTGAACGGATTGCTCGTGCGCGCCCAGTGATAGCCGCCCCACGAATGGTTGGCAAGGGTGATGATCGGGAATGCGGCGAATGCGACCACGACCAGGGCCGCAACGATTCGCCGATGGGAACTCAATGACATTTGGCTGTCCTCCGCAACGGATGCGAAAAATCGGCCCCTCGCGATGGAAGGGCCGGGTATCGCGGACTATATGTCAGGGCTGCCACTAAGTAAAGCGAATGGCCGGGTATTTTTCGTAACCGTTGCCTTGGTTACGGAAGAACTACGGGCGTCGAATCCGTTCGCCCGTGCTGTTTATGCCCGTATCTCTTTAGTTACCTAGGTAATCTTGCGTCAGCACCTTAATCAACCTATGCTGTCACCGTAACAAGGGATATCAGAAGAGGCCGCTGATTCGGGGGGATCAGCGGCCTCTTCGTTGTTTTAGGGTGAAACGCCCAAAATGCGCTACTCTCAAAGTAGCCCTCGTGTCCGCCCCCGACTCCATATTCATCCGCGCCTGCCGCCGCCAGCCCGTACCGCGTACACCCATCTGGCTCATGCGCCAGGCCGGCCGCTACATGGCCGAGTACCGCAAGGTCCGCAAGCTGTACTCGCTGCTGGAGATCTGCAAGCGCCCGGACGTCGCCGCCGAAGTCACCATCACCGCCGCGGAAAAGCTCAACGTCGATGCGGCCATCATCTTTGCCGACCTCCTGCTTCCGCTCGAAGTCATGGGACTTCCCTTCCGCTTCGAGGCCGGCGAGGGCCCGGTGGTCGAATCACCGCTGCGCCGCCCCAAGGACGTCGCCAAGCTGCGCACCGACCGCAGTGCCGACCTCAATTACGTCGCCGAATCCGTAAACAAAGTAGCGCGCCACTTCGGCGCCAAGCTCCCGGTCATCGGCTTTTGCGGCGCGCCTTTCACGCTGGCCAGCTACATGATCGAGGGCGGCGGCTCGCGCAACTACGTCCATGCCAAGAGCATGATGTACAACGAGCCCAAGGCCTGGGCGCAGCTCATGGAGAAACTCGTCAGCGTCCTCGGCGACTACGCCACCGAGCAGGTCCGCGCCGGCGCCGACGCGCTTCAGGTCTTCGACAGTTGGGTCGGCTGCCTCAGTCCCGACGACTACATTCAGTACGCCTTGCCGCAGACCACCCAGCTCATCGCGCGCCTCAAGGCGACCGGCGTCCCCGTCATCTACTTCGGCACCGACACTGCCACCCTTCTGCCGCACATGCAGAAGACCGGCGCCGACGTCATCGGGCTCGATTGGCGCATCCCGCTCGACGAAGGCTGGCGTGCCTTGCGGCATGAAGTCGCCGTACAGGGCAATCTCGACCCCGTCGCGCTCTTTGCCGAAAAGAAGCCGCTGCTGCGCCGCGCCGAGACCATCCTGAAGCAGGCCGACGCGCGTCCCGGCCACATCTTCAACCTCGGCCACGGCATCCTGCCGGAGACACCGGTCGAAAACGTCCAGGAGTTGGTCCGCCACGTGCACGAGTACTCCGAAGAGCTGCTCGCCAAGGCGGCGTCACGATGAGCACCGCTGTCCTGCTCCTCGCGCACGGCACCCCCGGCTCGCTCGACGACATCCCCGCGTACCTGCGCAACATCACCGGCGGCCGCCCGCTGCCGGACTCCGTCATCGAAGAAGTCCGCCATCGTTATGGCCTCATCGGCCGCTCGCCGCTCACCGACATCACACTGCGCCAAGCCGCGCTCCTGCAGGAACAACTCGGCGTCCCGGTCTACGTCGGCATGCGCAACTGGCATCCCTACATTGCCGACGTGGTCAAGCAGATGCTCGCCGACGGCATCACTCGCACCGTCGCCCTCTGCCTGGCTCCGCACAACTCGCGCACCAGCGTGGGCCTTTACCGCAGCGCGCTCGAGCAGGCTGCCGCGGGTGCGCTCGAGATCGACTTCATTCCCGACTGGCACGACGAGCCTCTCCTCGTCGCCGCCTTCGCGGAGAGACTCCGCGCCGCCCTGCCTGGTGAGCCTCACAGCGTCCTTTTCACCGCACATAGCGTTCCCTGCCGTACCATCGCTTCCCCGCAAGGCGAGGGCGACCCTTACAGCCGCCAGACGAAACAGACGGCCGGACTCGTCGCCCGCGCTGCCGGATTGCAGGACGGAGACTGGACGTTCGCCTTCCAGAGCCAGGGCATGTCCGGCGGGCCGTGGCTCGGCCCCACCGTCGAGTCCACGCTGGACGCGCTCCAAGCCGCAGGCCAGACGCGCGTCATCCTGCAGCCCATCGGCTTCGTCTGCGACCACGTCGAGATCCTTTACGACATCGACATCGCCTTCAAGCAGTACGCCGCCGAGCGCGGCATCTGGCTCGCCCGCCCCGAGTCGCTGAACGACTCCCCCACATTCATCGCCGCACTCGCGCACATCGCCCGCGCGCGGCTCGCCACCACGGCCGCCAAATGAGGTCCAAGCGCGTCGCCATCGTCGGCGGCGGCATCGCCGGGCTCTCCGCCGCCTACTACCTGCAAAAAGCCGGCATCGGGTTCGAGCTCTTTGAGCAGCGCCGCCGCTTCGGCGGCGTCATCAGCACGGAGCGCACCCCCGAAGGTTTCATCATCGAAGGCGGGCCGGACTCGTTCCTCACCGCCAAGCCCGCCGCCATCGAACTCGCGCGCGAACTCGGCCTCGGCGATCAACTCCTCGGCTCCAACGACGCCCAGCGCAAGACCTACATCCTCCTGCACAACCGCCTGGTCGCCATTCCCGACGGCATGCAGCTCATGATCCCCACGCGTTCGTGGCCGGTCATCGCGTCCCCGCTGTTTTCAGTCGCGACCAAGCTCCGCATCGTCCGCGAGATGTTCTTCCCGCCTGCGCCGCTCGCCGACGGCACAGACGAATCCGTCGCCAGCTTCGTCGCCCGCCACTTCGGGCAGGAGATGGTCGAGCGCCTCGCCGATCCGTTGCTCGCCGGCGTCTACGGCGGTGACTCTTCGCGCCTCAGCGCCCGCGCCGTGCTCCCCATGATGGTCGTCTCGGAAGCGAAGCATCGCAGCCTGGTTCGTGGCGCCCTTCGTGCCCGTGCACATACCGGCAGCGCCCAGCCGCTCTTTACGACTTTCCGCGGTGGCATGTCACAACTGGTGGAGACCCTCGCCCTGCAGCTTCCGCAACCCGCGCTCTGGCCGAAGATGGGAGTCGCCAGCCTCGCGCGCTCGGCAAACGGCTGGGATTTCGCCACCGAACCGTTCTCGCACCTCGTTCTCGCGCTTCCGGCGCCGGCCGCTGCCGCGCTGCTCTGGCCGCTCGACCCCGTGCTCAGCGCGCTCCTCGGCAAGATCTCTTACACTTCGTGCATCACCGTTGCGCTCGCGTATCCGCATCTCGATCTGCCGCCCGGCTTCGGCTTCCTCGTTCCGCGCTCTGAGAACCGCCGCATGATCGCCTGCACATTTGTGCATCGCAAGTTCGATCACCGCGCGCCCCAAGGAACGGCGCTCCTGCGCATCTTCATCACCTCCGGCCTCGACGACTCCGACGAAGCCATCCTCGCCACCGTCCGCGCCGAGTTGCGCGAGATCCTCGGCATCACTGTAGAGCCGCTGCTCGCGCGCATCTCGCGCTGGCGCCAGGCGATGCCGCAGTACGACGTCGGTCATCTCGACCGCGTCGCACAGATCTCCCAGCGCGTCGCCCAACAGCCCGGACTGACGCTGATTGGCAATGCCTATGGCGGCGTCGGCGTGCCCGATTGCATCCGCAGCGCGAAAGAAGCGGCCGCCGCCATCGCCGCCGGGTAGAATCTCAACCCATGTCGCTCTTCTCCATCATCGACTTCCTCGCCATCTTCGCCGGCGCCCTTGGCGGCGCGGCGGAGACAGCTCGCGACGAACGGGAGAGGTATGACATCGTTGGCGTTGTCGGCCTGGGTCTGGTCGCTGCCCTGGGCGGCGGCGTCACCCGCGACCTGCTCCTCGGACGCGGCGCGCCGCTCGCGTTCACGGACGTCCGCTATCTTCTCTTTGCACTCGCCGGCGCGTTCTGCGGCCTGCTCCTGCACCACGAGTTCAACCGCATCGCGCGCGCGCTGCTCTTCATCGACGCGGCTGCGCTCGGCCTATTCGCCGTCGCCGGCAGCACTCGCGCCGTCGATGCCGGCCTTACCACCGTCCCGGCGCTGCTGCTCGGCGCGATCACTGCGGCCGGTGGCGGCGCCATCCGCGACGTCATCGCCGGACGCCGCCCCAGCATCTTCCTGCCCGGACAACCGTATGTGCTGGTCGCGCTCTTCGCCTCCGCCGTCTTCCTCGGGCTGCGCGCAGGTGGATTCTCGGCGCAGTGGTGCACTATCGCCGGCTGCCTCACTGGCTTCATCTTCCGCATGCTGGCCGTGAAATTAAACTACAGCACTCGCGCTGTCAGCCGGATACCGAAGGCGACCAGTGCGTCCGATGGCTAGCTGCTAGGTGCTAAGTGCTTTTCCGCCGCTTTCACCCGCTTCGCGATCGGCGGATGGGAATGGAACAGCACCTCCACCACTCGCGACGGGTTCCGCTCCGCCAGGTTCTGGTCGCTCAGCTTGTTCATCGCGCTGATGAACGGTGCCACGCTCGGCACCGCCTTCCAGCAGTACCGGTCCGCCTGCCACTCGTTGTAGCGCGAATAGGCATTCAGCGCCGGCAGCAGCAGCAGCGAGAGGACGCTCGAGACCAGCGCCAGCAGCGGCAGGTTGGCAAAGTCGTGGATGTAGGAGTACATCCCGCGCACATTCACGGCGTAGTCCAGCACCCAGCTCGCCGCCCAGAAGCCGATGAAGGTGATGAACGCCTGCACCCCGATGCTCTTGGCAATGTGCCCATGGACGTGGTGTCCCAATTCGTGCGCCAGCACCGCTTCAATCTCATCGTGCGTGTAGTTGGCCAGCAGCGTGTCGGAGAGGATGATGCGCCTCGTGTTGCCCAGCCCGGTCAGCGCGGCGTTCGCTTTCTTGCTCTTCTCGGAAAGCTTCCACTCGTACACCCCTCGGACATGCGCCCCGGCGCGCTCGCCCAGCCGCACCAGCCGCTGCTTCAGCTCTTCATTCTCCAGTGGAACGAACTTGTAGAACAGCGGGAACAGCAGCACCGGCGCGATCTGCGCAAAGAAGACGAACAGCACGATGAACACGAGCCACGCGATCATCCACCACAACTGCGGGGCCTGCCGGATGATGAAGTAGACCAGCTCGGCCAGCAGCGTCCCGATCCCCACGCCCAGCAGCCATCCTTTCAGCTCGTCGCGCAGCCACGAGCCCATCTTCTGGTTGGAAAGCTGGAATTTGTGCTCCAGCCGGAAGCCGTAAAAGTCCAGCGGCATCCCCGCGAGCTTGGTGATCGTCGTCAGGAAGACGACGTAATAGAACAGTGCCAGCGCATACGTCTCGCCGCTCAGCCGCCACGCGACGTCGCGCAGCCCCGCCGACCACGGCGTCGCCACCAGCAGCAGCAACACCGCAAAGCCGACGCCCGCATCCGCGACGCTCAGCATCCGCCGCCGCCGGTTGTACTCCCGCGCTTCCGCTGTGTCGGTCGGCTGGGGTGAATGACCCGGGCCGGAAGGCAGTGTCATCCCGCTATCTTAGCCCCGTTTTGCCGTTCCGAGCGTGGCGAGGAATCCCTACCTCAACTCATCCCTGTCATCCTGAGCGAGTCACGAGGCTCGCCGAGTGACGAGTCGAAGGACAATGCCTTTGGTTTTGCTTTTTGGTCTAAGACGCCGGGGAGAACACGCCCTGCGTTTCCCTGCGCCCTCTGCGGTGATTTTTTGATCTCTTTGCGCCCTTTGCGTGCTTTGCGGTGAAGAACTACACCGCCACCGGCTTTGCATTCACGAAGGTCTCCGCCGCCGCCAGGATGTTCTTCACCACCTCCGGCGACGCGGCCTCCGAATACACGCGCAGCAGCGGCTCTGTCCCGCTCGCCCGCAGCAGCAGCCACGCCTCGGCGTCCTCTTTCCGCGCCGGCGTCTCCAGGAAGAACTTCACCCCATCCTTCTCTTCCTTGCGCAGCACCTTGTACGGCCCGATCTTCTCCAGCCCCGCGCTCGCGCGCCGGATCGCCGCCTCTTTCACGTCATTCGGGATGTGCATATCGAGCCGCGCGTAGTGATGCTGGCCGTACTCTTTTTGCAGGTCCGCCACCAGCTCGCCCAGCGGCTTGCCTTCGTCGGCCATCACATTGGCGACCAGCAGGCAGTTCAGGATGCCGTCACGTTCGGGCAGGTGCCGCGTGATGCCGATGCCGCCCGACTCCTCGCCGCCGATCAACACCTCGCGCTCCAGCATGATGTCGCATGTGTACTTGAACCCGATCGACGTCTCCACCAGCTCGCGTCCGTACTTCGCCGCAATGCGGTCCAGCATCTTCGTCGTGTTGAACGCGCGCACCACGCACCCCGGCCACTTCTTGCGCTCCAGCAGCCAGCGCAGGATGACCGAGTACACCTTGTGCGAGTCCACGAAGTTGCCCTTCTCATCCACCGCGCCCACGCGGTCGGCGTCACCGTCCGTCACCAGGCCGGCGTGGCAGCCTTCGCGCACCACCGTATCCTGCAGCGCCTGCACGTGCGGGATGATCGGCTCCGGATTGATCCCTGGGAAGAGCGGGTTCACGTCGCCGCGGATCTCGATGTGCTTGATGCCGCGCTCGCGGAAGATGCCCGCCAGCACGCCCCGGCCGGAACCATGCATGCAGTCGATGGCGAACTTGAAATTCGCCTTCGCGATCTTGTCCAGGTCAACGAACTTCGTGATCGCCGCGATGTACGGCGTCTTCAGGTCCGCCACCGTGACCTTGGCCTGCTTCTTCGGCGGCTCCGTCCCCGCGTACAGCTCGGTCTCGATGCCCTTGATGATCGAGGGCTTGGCCGACCCGCCGTAGTACGCCTTGTACTTCACCCCGTTCCAGTTCCACGGGTTGTGGCTGGACGTGATGACCACGCCTCCCGTCGCATCGCGGTGCTTCACCGCGTACGACACCGCCGGCGTCGGGATGTAGTCATCCGAGATCGTCACGTTGATGCCGTGCGCCGCGATCACTTCCGCCGCCGCCTCGGCAAAGCGCTTCGACCCGAAGCGCGTGTCATATCCGATGATCACGCCCTTCTCCGGGTGCTCGTTCTTGTGGATGTGCGCCGCGATCGCCCGCGCCACCAGCCGCACGTTCTCAAAAGTGAAATCGTCGGCGATGATCCCCCGCCAGCCGTCTGTTCCGAACTTGATGTCAGTGACCATTCTTATTTCCCGTTGGCTTTGTCATCCCGAGCGAGCCTCGAGCGCATGCGAGAGGCGACGAGGGATCCATACCCTCAATGAGATCTACACTGGCGGAATGCTGAGTGCTGATTGCTGAGTGCTACCTTACAAATTACCAATCACAAATTACAAATCTATACCAGCTTCTTCTGCCCCTTCTCCCCCAGCCACTTCACCACTTTGCCCACGTCCTGCGAACTCTCCCGGTTCGTCACCAGCAGCGCGTCCTCGGTCTCCACCACGACCAGGTCCTTCACTCCGACCAGCGCCACGAACTTCTTCGGCGCATAAACATAATTGCCGGAGGCGTTCAGCGCGAACTGCCCATCTGCTTCTACCACGTTCCCGTCGGCGTCCTTCTTGCGATGCTCCCACAGGGCCGCCCATGACCCCAGGTCGTTCCACCCGAAGTCGGCCTCGATGCAGAAGATGTTGGAGCTGCCTTCGCCCTTGGCCGAGCGCGGCTCCAGCACCGCGTAGTCGATGCTGATGTTCTCGCACTGCGGATACAGCTTGGCGAACGTCTTCTCGAACTTCCGCGTCCCGTAGCTTGCCGCGATCTGTTCCAGCAGCAACGCGGTCTTCGGCAGGTGCTCGCGCAGCGCCTGCGCCAGCGTCGCCGCGCTCCACAGGAACATGCCGCTGTTCCAGAAAAAATTGCCCGCGCTCACGAACTCGGCTGCCTTATCGGCGTTGGGCTTTTCTGTGAAGCGCCGCACCCGCGAGATGCCCTTGTTCATCGGCGCGCCGGCTTCAATGTAGCCATAGCCGGTCTCCGCGCGCGTCGGCTTGATGCCCATCACCACGATGTTCTGGCCCGTCGCCGCGATCTTCACCCCCCACTCCAGTTGCTCGCGGAAAGTGCGCTCATCGCCGATCACGTGGTCAGCCGGGAACAGCCCCAGCACCGCTTGCGGATCCTGGCGCGCCAGCAGGAACGCCGCCAGCCCGATCGCCGGCGCGGTATTGCGCGCCGCCGGTTCGGCCACGACCTGCTGTTTCTTCAGCCCCTTGAGCTGCTTGCGGATGGTTTTCAGCAGCGCGTCGTTGGTGATCACCCAGAAACGGTCGTCCTTCGCCAGCGGACGCAGCCTGTGGACCGTCTGCTGGATCATCGTCTCCGCGCCATCGAGCGCCAGCACCTGCTTGGCGCGCGCCTTGCGGCTCCGCGGCCAGAAGCGCGTGCCGCTCCCGCCCGCCAAGATCACCGGATAAAAATGGCTGTTCTTCCCCAACTGTCCTCTTTTGCGGAACATTCTCAAATTATCAGGTTATTCGGTTATTCGGTTATTCGGTCAAGCGAGCACCGTCTTCGGCTCCTCCACCGGCGACGTCGGCAGCCCCGCGCGGATGCACTCCAGCGCCCACTGCGGCTGGATGGTGTACTCGCGCACGCAGGCCGGCAGCACCAGGCATTCGCCCTTGGCCAGCGTCACCGGCCGCATGCCGTCCGCCTGGAAGACGCCGCATCCGTCCAGCGCGACGAATACCTGCGCCGACGTCCGCGGCCCCGCCGCATGGAAGGTGCGCGGCTCGCGCACCACCAGCTTGTCCACGGTGAAGCACGGCGCCGACACCAGGTTCACCACGCCGTCATTCCCCACGCGCGCCACCTTGCCCGCGTGCGTCTTCTCTTTCAGCGCGTCAAGCCCCTGTTCGATGTGCAGCTCGCGCCCGCGCCCGTAGTCGTACAGCCGGTACGTCGTGTCTGAGTTCTGTTGCGTCTCGACGATGATCGACCCCGGCCCGATCGCGTGGATCGTCCCCGCATCCACATAAATAAGGTCGCCCGGACGCACATCGATCCAGTTCATCAGCGGCTCCAGCCGCGTCTCAACGATCGCATTCCGCACCTCGTCGCGCGTCACGCCCGGCTTCAGCCCCAGCCCCACCTGCGCCCCGCGCTCGGCTGCCAGCACGTACCAGCATTCGGTCTTGCCGCACGGCTGCCCGATCCGGCGCGCGCCTTCATCGTCCGGATGCACCTGCACGCTGAGCTTTTCCTTCGGCATCAGGAACTTCATCAGCAGCGGGAAGCGCGAGACGTCCTTGGCTGCGTCGCCCAGCAGCTCGCGCCCAAACTTCTTCGTGACGTCTCCCAGCGACTGCCCTTGCAGCTCGCCGTTCGCTACCTTGCACTCATCGCCCGTCAGCCATACCTCGCCGATGGGTGGCGAATCTGGCCGCCGCGCCGACTTGTGGGGATAAAGGAGCGAGATATCGCGCGTGCCCCAGACGCGCTCCTGGAACTCCGGCAAAAGTAAGAGTGGATAAAGTGCAGACATCTTTATGGGTTTGATAAGGGGCCGGAGCGACTGAACCGACTGATTCCGTTGCTATTAGAGGGCGGCCTTGGCTCAAAAGTTGCCGCCATGCGCTAAAAGCACACCCGAAGCTCGTGAAACGTGAAACACGAAACGTGAAACGGGTTTTACAGCGCCGCGAAGAACTTCTTCATCCGCTCGACTCCGCGGTCGATGTCGCCCGAGCTCACCGCGTACGACAACCGTATATGCTCGCGGGTCCCAAAGCCCTCGCCCGGCACCGCCACCACCTGCGCCTCGTGCAGCAGGCGCTTGGCCACGTCGGCCGCGCTCGTGATCCCGCCGCGCCCGAAGAACCGCGTGACATTGGGATAGACGTAGAACGCGCCCTCCGGCTTCCGGCACTCGATGGCCTCGATCTGGCGCAGCCCGGCCAGCATCTGGTCGCGCAGGTGTATGTACTCCTTCTTCATCTCGCGCACGCAGTCCTGCGGCCCAGTCACCGCGGCCAGCGCCGCCTTCTGCACGATCGCGTTCGAGCTCGACGTCGACTGGCTCTGCAGCTTGGTGAACGCCGCCGTCAGGTTCGCCGGCGCCAGCGCATAGCCGCAGCGCCACCCGGTCATCGCGTATGTCTTCGAGAGCGACCCGATGATGACGATGTGCTCCTTCGCCTCCAGCACGCTCCCGGCGGAAAACGCGACGCCCGCATAGTTCAGGTAGACGTAGCACTCGTCGCAGATCACGTACACACCGCGCTCATGCGCCATGCGTACGATCGCGCGCACCGCCTCCGGCGCCACTACCGCGCCCGAAGGATTGTTCGGCGTATTCAGGATGATCGCCCGCGTCCGCGGCGTGATGGCCCGCTCGATCATCTCCGGCGTAATGGCGAAGTCTTGCTTCTCGTCCGTCTCGACGTATACGGGCACGCCGCCCGCATACTGCACGATGTCTTTGAAGCTGACCCAGTACGGCACCGGGATTATGACTTCATCGCCGTGGTCCACCAGCGCCTGCACCGCATTGAAGAGGGCCAGCTTGCCGCCGGTGGAGACGATGCACTCGTTCGCCGCGTAGTCTGAGCCGAAGTCCTGCCGATGCCGCTCCGCGATGGCCGCCTTCAGCTCCGGCACGCCCGCCACAGACGTGTACTTGGTGAAGTCTGAGTTGATCGCCGCGATGGCGGCGTCTTTGATATGGCGCGGCGTGGCAAAATGCGGCTCGCCCGCGCCGAAGTCCACCAGGTCCACGCCCTTGGCCTTCAGTTGCGCGGCCTCGTTGACCACCGCCAGCGTGGCGCTGATCTCGATGCGGTTGATGCGGTCGCTCACCAGCTTCGTCGTGGTTGTCGTCGCGCCCATGCTCTAACCGCCCCCCTGTCATCCCGAGCGAGCCGCGAACACCGTGAGCGGCGAGTCGAGGGACAATGCCGTTGGTGTTGCTCTCGCTCTTGCCTTTGCTGTTGCTGTTGCTCTTTCGTGAAACGTGAAACTTGAAACGTGAAACCTTGTATTGCTTTTCTCCGTGCCTCTGTGTCTCTGTGGTGGGTTTTACCTCTTCGCCGCGCCATTCACCTTCTGATGCAGCTTCTCTTCCACAATGTCCGGCACCAGCCCGCGGATCGACCCGCCCATCAGGAACACTTCCTTCACCAGCCGCGAGCTCACATAGGAATAGCTGTCGGCCGGCATCATGAACACCGTCTCGATGTTCGGGTCCAGGCGCCGGTTCATCAGCGCCATCTGCAGCTCGTATTCGTAATCGCTGATCGCGCGGATGCCGCGCAGCACCGCCTGCGCCTTCTGCGCCGCCACGTAATCCACCAGCAGCCCGCCAAAGATGTCGACGGTCACATTGGGGAACTTGCGCGTGGTCTCCATCAGCATGTCGCGGCGCTCTTCGGCGGTGAATAGCGGCTGCTTGTCCACATTCCGCAGCACGGCCACCACCAGCTCGCCGAAGATCTTCGATCCCCGCTCGATCAGGTCCAGGTGCCCGTTGGTCAACGGGTCGAACGACCCCGGATAGATGGCTTTCACCGGTTTCATGCTTAGGGGGATTGTAAGCGAAAAGGCGCTCTTAGCTCTTGGCTTTTAGCTCTTGGCTGATTTGCCTCCCTGGGCCAGCGCGAGGCTTGCCACGATCCGATCAAGGAAGGCAAAGAAGCTTGGAAGTTCCAAGGCCATATGGCACTATCGACAAGATGACATCAGGACAAATTGACTTCCATGCCTTCACTGGCGTCGTGATTGCAGAGTTCCCATCCTTGAAGGAGGACTTGGAATCGGATGCCGGACTTCCCTATCTGCAGATGTCAGGTTTGCATCGATTCACTGAGCAGGCAATGAACAAGGAAGACTGGCAGACAGTGCGGCGGTGCCTGGCGCTGCTCGAGCGGTTCCTGAAATTCGGGGATAGCGACCTACAGAATGCCGTCTATGTCTCCTTCCTAGAACATATTGATACGTCCGGGAAACACTGGCCGACCCTCAAATCCCTGATGCCACCCATCGTGCTCAACGCTCACGCCAACACTCAAGCCTATTGGGCTGAGCATAACCGTGCAAAGTCACCTTCGAAGGCCAAGAATTCAAACCGCCAGAAATAGATGTGTGGTGGGTCGACAAGGCTCTTGCCAATCGTTCTCAACCAAGAGCCAAAAGCTAACAGCCAAAAGCGCCACCCCAAACGCACGAATCGCGGACCTTTCGGCCCGCGATGGGTGTGCTTCAAGGGAGGAAAACCACACTCAGGCCCGAGTCTCAGGCGCCAAGATCGCTCTAGGTCTTGAAACCTGAAACTCGAAACCTGAAACCTTCTAGCGCTTGACCGCCGCCTTCGCCTCGGCCGGCGCGGCCACTCCGGCCACGCGCTCTTCCTTCACCAGCCCGAGGGTCTTGCGCAGTTCGGTGTCCAGCTTGGCGCAGATGTCTTTGTTCTCGCGCAGGAAGTTGCGCGCGTTCTCACGTCCCTGCCCGATGCGCTCTCCCTTATAGCTGAACCACGCGCCGGACTTCTCCACCAGGTTGTGGTTCACGCCCAGGTCGAGCAGGTCGCCTTCCTTGCTGATGCCTTCGCCGTACAGGATGTCGAACTCGGCCTCGCGGAAGGGCGCCGCCGTCTTGTTCTTGACCACCTTGATCTTGGTGCGCGACCCGACCACGTTGTCGCCGTCCTTGATGGCGGCGATGCGCCGGATGTCCACCCGCACGCTGGAGTAGAACTTCAGCGCGCGGCCGCCGGTCGTCGTCTCGGGATTGCCGAACATCACGCCGATCTTCTCGCGGATCTGGTTGATGAACACCAGGCACGTGCGGCTCTTGCTCACGATGCCGGTCAGCTTGCGCAGCGCCTGGCTCATCAGGCGCGCCTGCAATCCCATGTGGCTGTCGCCCATCTCGCCGTCGAGTTCGGCCTTGGGCACCAGCGCGGCCACCGAGTCCACGATCAGCACGTCGATCGCGCCTGAGCGCACCAGTTGCTCGGCGATCTCCAGCGCCTGCTCGCCGTAATCCGGCTGCGCCACCAGCAGATTGTCCACGTCCACGCCGAGCTTGCGCGCGTAGATCGGGTCCATGGCGTGCTCGGCGTCGACGAACGCCGCCAGGCCGCCCATGCGCTGCGCTTCGGCCACCACCTGCAGCGCGATGGTCGTCTTGCCGCTCGATTCCGGCCCGAAGATCTCCACCACGCGGCCGCGCGGGAAGCCGCCGGCGCCCAGCGCCGCGTCAAAGCTGATCGACCCGGTCGAGATCACGGAGATGGGAACGACTTCCTTGGTTCCCAGGCGCATGATCGAGCCTTTGCCGAACTGCTTCTCGATCTGCGACATCGCCAGGTCTACCGCGCGGATTCTTTCGTCGTTGGGCATGATGATGACTCGGTCCTTTGTGGGTGATGCGCTCTCGGCTTTCGGCTGTCGGCTGTCGGCTTCCAGGCCGTTGGCGCTGCCGTTGATGTAGCCGTTGCCGTTGCTCTTGCTGGCAGCCGGCAGCTGGCGGCCGGTAGCTGTTTTACTTGTTTCGCTATTGGTCATCATAACAATCTCTTTCTTGTCCGGATTTCGTAAATCGCCCTAGACCTTGTGGGAAACCGGCGCGTCGCTGGTAGCTGGCAGCGGGCGGCTGGTAGCTGCACATACTAGCGAAAGAAAGACGAAAGAGCAAACAAAAAGCGAAGGCGAATCAGGGCCGACACCCCCTCCCCTTGGGGGCGGGACCCTCCCCCGGGGGTGGTCCGTAAATATTTGAAAACACAGGGAATAGAAAACTGATATTTGAAAATAAAGGAGTTAAGGGGCAGTGAATTTGAAAACAAAGGAGTTAGAGATAGGGTCAGTCTTAGGACAGGCGGAAAATGTGATCGACTTCGAAGAAGCAGCCGCGGCCGTTGGGCTGGAAAGTGGCTGTTTGCTTGTTACGAATCTTAGAGATTCTAGGTTTTTCTAATAAATACGCGTGGGGAAAGGCAGTTTCCACCGTGTCTACAAGGTGTGCAGTCAGATCCTTCCGAGTAATTCCTTTTCCTGCGATGCGGCAAACTAGTACGGCACCCTTTCGAAGTAAAGGCGCCATGCCTTCCCACACATCTGTGAGGAAATGCCAGTAGTTATCGGCGCTAGAGTGGCGGTCGTCTCTAGATACGCGGCGATAGGTTGGAAACGCCTCGTTGCCCAGAAACCAAAGACGTAACCACTGATCTTCTTCGTAATTCGTCACATTGAAGTAAGGCGGTGAAGTCACCACGAGTCTTACTTTATCCTCAAATGCAGGAAAGCAGTCGGAGCACAACCGCGCATCAGTTAACGCAACGAGGCCTTTTTCCTCAGGCATTGCAGCGCTATACCGCAGCTCGATCCGCTTTTCTAGAATGGAAAACACGTCTCGCGCTGGAGGGAAGAGCTTGTGTTTGCGCCAGTATTTCACTGAATAAGCGGGCTTAGTGCTGATAGTCCGCGGCATTTGATTACTGAAATACGATGTGGATTTGTCCATCTCGCCGTGCAAAGATCCAAGCACTAACGCTGCCAGGAAGTTGTCGAGTGCACTCGTCCTCCAACGGAGGTTGCTCCTGAGAAAAAGCAACTGTGCTAGCACTTCACGCGAAAAAGCCCAATCAAAAAAGTCGGGCAAATCTGCAATATCGCCACTGTAACCACCGAAGGCTGCCTTGAGTTCGTGCAATCGGCCTAATAGGGCCTGCTTAACAGGCGGAGCCGCCTTTGCAGCGGAAATGCAGTAGGCAACTGGGTTGATGTCAGTCGCGACGGCTTTACGCCTCATTAAAAGTGACTGTAACAAAGTGGTGCCACGTCCCGAAAACGGATCTAAGACGATATCTCCCTCATCAGACCATGCCTGAACGTGTTCGGCAACGAACCCTTCAGGGAACATCGCGAAATAGGGGCACAGCGCATGCAATGGATGTTTAAGCATTGGTTTTTCGTGATGCGGATCTCTCGCGGGCCGCAAAACGCAAAGCTTTCTCGTGGTTTAGGAACATCTCGGATGCCTTCACGGAATCTTCGCCCAGGCTCTGAACCACCTTCCAAACTCCATCCGGTACGCTGTCGAGCCGGAAGCAATGTTGGTAACAGTCCAAAACAACGTCTCGGCAATAACGATCCTTGACCAACACCCTTTCCTCCAGGGAAGCGCAGCTCTTTAGCAGATTCACCAAAGACGGGTTGGCTACATTAATTTCCACAGCGAGAACGCTCTTCCCTTCTTTTTCGTATTTCTCGCCCCAGTACGTGCACTCCACATCGCTGATTTCCTGCAAGCCATCTTTGAAACGCTGGAGGCTTCCCCCAAAATCTCCCACGTGATCCTCCAGTATCAGCGCTCCGAGTGAACCATCCTTGTCGCCTCCAGGCGCGGAGAAGGTCACTTGCACACTCACGTCCTGTTGACGAGTTCTTTGTTTCCTTTCCGGTTTGGGAGCCACGCCAACCTCTAATGAGGCAGCAAGCACGCTTCCATCCACGGATTGAAGGGTCAAATGTAGAGTCCCAGCACTGACCTTGGTTGTGATAGGGGCTGCAGAATCCTCACAGCAGTGAATGGAAATTGAACCGTAGCCTCGATCGTTTATTTCGCTTTGACCGAGCACCTTGATCCTCGCTCCGAACTCTGTCAAAGGAGAGTACCTCACAAAGAGACGAGGATTGTCGCCCCCAAATGAATACTTCGGTGGCCTTGCGTCACTCTTGAATTTCGCGAGATAAGTGGACCCTTCCGGAACAGCTAGCATCGAACTCGAAATAAACGAGAGAATCGAGGGGGGATCGCGGGGTTCTACGAGCGGTCTTGCCTCTCCCCTCCCGCCCGGCTCTCCTTGGGCTTCAGAACCCTGTTGAGCTGCCGGTGCACCCACTGCGTCGGAAAGTATAGATTTGATGAACGAAGACAGGCTCTCGTTAAGTTTCTTATTGCTCTCCTGCGCCTTCCGCTCTTGCCGCTCCCGCTCAATTGCTTGAATGGCGTCGTCGTCACGCAGCAACTCTTGCAAGCGTGATATTAGAGTGTTGGTGAAAATCGTTGGCTTAGGGAACTCGCGGGAGTTAAGGACTATGTTGCTGAGAGCTTCTGAGTCAAGCTTATCAAGCCTGATTTCGACAATCATGCTGGACGCAAGTTCTGGCAAGTTTGCCTCTGCCAGGATTGCCCTTGTCATCTCACCGTGGTTTTGCCCGTTCAAGGTCAGGATCACTGGATGCCTTTTATCGACATAATTTCTGACGTTGTCTGGTTCAACCATTACGAATGCGACTACGCTGAACTCACCATACTCAACATTTTCGACAATAAGTTTCTCGGTCTTTTCGCGCGAATAGTGCTGGACGCTGTCCTTGTTCGTGCTCGCTTCAACGAGACGGCTGAAAGGACTCGTAATTCTCCGAGTCGGCTCGGCGGTATCTTCGCGGGCAAACTCTCCTCTGACAGTGAAGGGCAACGGGTACGAGAAGAACAACCTTCCAAGACGGCCCCAGGGGTTGCTTTGGTCCGGAGATTTAATCTTGCGAATCCACCCGCCTCGATGGTACCCAAAATGCCAAATAGAAGTGCCCGGAAAGCCGTCTCTAAAGGCTTTCGGCACGTCGTTCAAGGAAAGAGCCAAGGGCAATCCATCCTCATCGGCAAACCACTTGCGCAGTAAATCCTGCTTTGACTCCTCCGGATCCTGCTCCGGATATACCAGGGTCCAGTAGACCTGATCTCCGGACCCTCCTATGTGAGGCATACTCATAACTAACGCGGATTCACAAAAGAAGAGAGAACTGCTTCCTCCATGGCCAAAGCGGCCAATGGCTTCAAAAGTCAACAGCTTTGCGTCGCTGTTCAGGGTGAGAATAGTGCCCGGCATATCTTGACGGCTGAGGCCGACCCCAAAGTCGCGAACTAAGACAGTGGCCAGACCGTCTTTGGGCTGGTATTTGCGAAATCGATGCTTTGAAGTAGGCGATTCCTCCCAGAACTGTAATTCCGGTGGCTTTACCCTTTCCAAGTTCTGGGCAGTTGGCTTCCACTCGCACTTCTGCGGATCTGGCGCGAAGAACTTCTGCGCAGCAACTCGCGGGGTCAATGAGCGTTCGCTCTTCAACCCTGAAAGCAGGCGCGCTGCGGTCAAGGAAGCGTCAAAAGCATTCGCGAGTCGTTCAGCAACTCCGCGGTCGCTTTCAGCATTAGCCTCTATCGACGCACTCTGGTTGCGCCGACCAAAGACATTGGAGGAAAGTTTTGATGCCAGCAGCAGGTGCTCTAGGTTTCGCGCCCCCGTAAGCCCTGGGGCATCCAGAAGCTCTTGCAGGCGGAGCACAATGTTTCCGGATACAAGTCGCATTACATCCTTGTAAAGCAACTTTCAAAATCAGTACAACTTTTTCTTAGATTTTTACGAAATCCGGACAATTTTGGCTTTTGGAATCACCCGTTCTGGGCTGGCTGGCCCGCCCTTTCATCGAAAAGCCCCCGGTTGCCCCCACCCTTTATCGCTCCTGCACTTTGGAGCAATAGGGGTGAGGAGGGATCACTTTTTGCGCCCTTGGCGGTGAAGGCTCTTACTGGCGCCACCAGATCACGAACTTCACCACCCCGGCGATCCCGGCCACCCACCCCACAACGGCCGCAACGCCGCCCAGTGCGATGACCAGCGGGCGGTCGCGGAAGTTGTTCTTCTTGTCCTGCTGGTACATGGCGCACAAGATGCACAGCCCCATGCACCCGATGAAGGTGAAGATCCAGTATTGCCACGGCAGCGCGAACAGTGTCCGCATGGCGGAAGGGTAGCGCGAAAAGCCGTTTCACGTTTCATGTTTCACGTTTCACGAAGAAGCCAGAGGCATTCGCGATACATTCTTGGGGTGCGTGCCGAACCTGTGCGTGATCGCCGCGACCGTCGCCTCTACGCCCTGCTCGCCGTGGTTACGGTTCTGCTGGGCCTGGCCTCGCGGCGCTATGCGGGCGGCCTGCCGTCATTCGTCGCTGACTACGCCGGCGACACTCTCTGGGCGGCCATGGTCTTCTTCCTGCTGGCCGTGCTTTTCCCCGCTGCGTCCACGCGCGCGCTGGCGGCCGCGGCCCTGGCGCTCGCCTTCGTCGTCGAGGCCAGCCAGCTTTACCACGCTCCCTGGCTCGACGCCCTCCGCGCCACCCGGCTGGGTGCGCTCGTCCTGGGCTATGGGTTCCTGTGGAGCGACCTGGTCTGCTATGCGGTCGGCGTAGTGCTGGCCGCGGCCGTGGACATCTTCCTGCGCCGGTGGTCTCGGAAGCGGCGCGCGGAGCCCCGCGGAGCGCGATAAGAAAGGCCCAGGGCTAAAGCCCATCACTTTTCCTGCGCTGTTCACCCGACTAAAGTCGGGTGCTTCCACCGGAGCGCTGGCCGCTCTGTTGCCCCCGCCAAGTACGCCGCGGACGCATGGGGGAAAAGCCGTCTCCGCTTCCCCAGAAGCATGTTGACATTCCCCCTCGGCCAGGAGTGCAATCTTGAGAACCCTCGGACCGTTGCTTTCCCTGGAGGAGTCATGTCCACACGTTCGCTGCTGTGGACCCTTCACCTTGCGCTCGGTTGCGCCCTGGCCCAGGAGCCGGCACCAGCGCCGCCGGAGCCGGACCTCTCGCGGGCGATGCGCGCCACCTCCCGCGCTGCTTCGCCCTTCTGGCGTGAAGAGGGCCAGGCCATCCGGCGCATCAGCGCGCGCTTCGTGCTCCACGGGATGACGTATGTCACGCCCGCCCAGGCTTTCGCCAAGGCCGTAAAAAAAGCGTGCCCGACCCTGCACGTGTCTGACGAAGACACGAAAGAAGAATTCTCCCTTGAGACCGAGATCGACATCCAGGCGCCGGGCTGGAAGTCGGTGATCCGCCGCAACGGCGAGATCGTGGACCACTTTTACACGTTCGCGTTTCCCGCGCGGGCGCCGGGGCAGGTCGCGCTTGCCGCTTGTCAGCGCCTGGGGCACTTGGTGCCACCGGCCATGACCATGGTGCGGCTGCCCGTGGGCCAGTGGCGAGGCGAGATCCTATTCCAGCGTCCGGATGGCAGCGCCGTGCTCTTTTCCGGCGACGTCTCCTTGTCGTCCCAGGCACTCACGCTCCGCGACCAGGACCCGGACGTAGCCCCGATCATCATCCCGATCGCCGCGCTACGCGATGTCGCCATATTCGGGGAAAAACGGGAGCTTCCGCTACCCGGCCGGGAAACGTGGGAATCTGTCGCCTGGAAAGACCCGCTGTTCAGCCTCCCAGGTCTCGCCGCCTACTCGCTCTTCCAGCCGCTTTTCTCCCAGTTCATGCCTACCCGTCGGACGCTGGAGTTCATCTATCTCGAAGAAGGCAGCCCGCGCATCGTGGCCGTCCGCCTCGACCGTAGTTCGTACGAGCGCTTCGCTGCGGCCACGGCGGCGACAAGCAAGGTCGTGGGCAAAGTGGGACTAGCAGCCATACTGCTCCTCGGCCACGCGCGCTAGGCGTGTAGCTCTGCTTCAGTCTGCGTTGAGATCTATTCGGGTTCGTCTTCTTCCTTGTACCCTCCCAACGCGCACGTTACCCACGCGACGGTGCAATCACTTCGGTGCGGCCGGGCGCGTGGTCGAAAATCCGGCGCGGCATGATAGGTTATTTATCGCGAATCCGCACAAGTGAATGCCCAACAGGCCGAAGCAGATCCTGAATGTGGCCGGCACCGAAGCCCTGCGCAAGACGCGCGAGCTGATGCTCACGCGAGCCGGGTTCCTGGTGATCTCGGCCGCGAGCACGCGTGAACTGAACCACGTATGCCGGCGCACCGTCTTTGACCTGGCGGTGGTGGACCACGCCTTTGAAGAAGACCAGAAGGTGAAGCTGGCGGAGACCATCCGCCAGCTCAGCCCGAACCTGGCCATCCTGGAGATCTGCCGCATCAGCCCGGTGATCCCGGGCGTGGAGCACGTGCTGCGCACGCCGGACCCGGCCGAGTTGGTGCGCGAGGTCAACCGCATCCTGCGCGGCATCGAGAGCTAGCGCCGCAAGGCGACGGCGCGCACCCGCACATCCGAGACCGCCCTCCACTCCAAGATCCAGACCTTGTCGCCCGCGGGAGCGATGGCAACGCCGGTGGGCGACCATCCGCCGCTCGAGCGGTTGAAGATGGTGACTCGGCCGTCGCGCCCCACCTTCTTCACGCTGCTGCAGGTGTGGCACGCGACGTAGACGTTGCCCTGCGCGTCGGCGGTGAGGCCCATGAGCGCGTGGCGCGAGTCCCACTTGAGCGGGTTGGGCGAGAACTCCGTGAGGGCGCGGACCAGCGTGGTGACGGCGCCGGTGGCAGGATTCACGCGGCGCAGCGCCGGCCCATCAATGACGTACAGCTTCTGGTCCTGGCCGATGGCCATCCAGCGGATGTCGCGGAAGCCGGCCGCGGTGGCGGAGCCATCTGCGAAGGCCGGGCCGCCGCCGGCCAGGCGCGTGGAGCGCCCATGGGCATCGATCTTGCGCACCACCACCTGGAGGGATTCGCCTTCGCTCTCACCGGCGGCGTACATGTTGCCGGCGGCGTCGCGCACAAAGGTGACCTGCTGGCGGAAGCCGGCGGTTGTGGGAACGACGTCCACGACGCGGCCGTCGGCGGTGCGCTTCCATACGCGGAAGTGATAGGTGCCGGAGCCGTCCTGCGGGCCCGTGTAAGTTACGTGCTCGCCGTAGAGCGCGCCGTCGGCGTCCAGATGCAGCTCGTGGGTGTGAACGTTGGGAACGACGACCGTCTTCGTGCCGTCCGGCGCCAGCCGCCAGACTTGCTTCAGGTCGGTGTAGTAGACGTTGCCGGCCTTGTCGACAACGACGCCGATGCCGGGATGCGCCAGCGCCGTAGTGGCGAGGAGCGCGATGGTGAGCAGCAGGCGCATGAGGTCAGCGCTTCAGCAGGTCCACGGGCTCGCTGACGTCGGTCACGCGGAAGTACTGGCGCAGCGCCGGGTACTTCTTCGCCGTGGTCTCGAACATCTGGTAGGCCACATTGCGGTACGACGCGTGGCCCGCGGGCGTGGTGCGCAGCTCGCTGATGTAGACGACCTCGGCGAAGTCCATGTTGAAGAGGCAGCGCTTGCGGTAAGCGAGCGGCAGCAGGTAGTGCGAGTTCTGCTCCGGCTCCGGCGCGGCGGACTTGGCGACCTGCGCGGCGGCAGCGGCGGCGCGCTGCATCACGTCGCGATAGCGGTCTTTCATGCCGGAAGGCCGGATCTCCTCGGGCTCGTCGTAGCCGTGGAGCGCGGTGAAGCCCTGCTCGATCTGGGTGCAGCGGCGGTGGCGATGCATGTCGCGGAAGCCGCCGATGTCCATGAGCACGTCGAAGCGGAACTTCTGCCCGGCGCAGAAGGGGCGGGGCAGCTCGTCGTGCTTGCCGCGCTTGTTCAGACCCAGGTCGATGAGTTCGCGGCGGCGCGCGTCGGTGAGCGCGGCGACGGCCTCGCGCAACTGCTTGTACGGATAGTGGCAGTGGGCGTAGAGCAGCGTAGTGGCCAGCTCGACTTCGAGCGGGTCGTCATCGAGCAGCTCGACCACGCTGGCCGGAGCGATGGCGGCGCCCTTCATCAGCTCGGCGGCGGCCTGGCGCAGTTGCGCGCGCGTCTCCAGCTCGTAAGCATTGGCGTTGGCGTACTTCACCAGCGTGGGTGAGACGCGGACCTCGCGCAGCAACTCCGGGGCGATCTTCTCGGCGAGGCCGGCATCCACGGCGCGGACTTGTTCCAGCACCTCCGCCAGGCGCGCGTGGGTCACGTTGTAAGCGGGCTCGCGCGCGGCCTGCTTCAGCAGCTCGCCGAGCTGGCGGACCTCAGAGTGCGTATGCGAGAGCAAGCGCGCGATCTGCGTCTCCAGCGTGCGCGCGTTCACGATCTGCCCCAGCGAGGTGTTGGTGGCGAGCGGCAGGAAGTAGCGCGAGATGTCAAAGGCGCGCGCCTTGAGCGTGCGGTCGTACTGGCCCTGGTCCATGTCGGCGGGCTTGGGGGTGCGCTCTTCGAGGTAGCGGAACATGCCCTCGGAGAGGATCTCGTACTCGGTGAAGAGCATCTGCGCGGTCTCGATGAAGAGGGTGCGCGCGGCGGCGTCCGTGCCGAAGTCGGGCACGTAGAAGCCGCTCTTCTTGAAGTTCTGGTAGCGCGTCGAGCGCTCCTGGCCGTCCCAGCGCTGCTCGTCGACGAGCACGATGGCGGCCAGCAGCGAGAGCTTCTCCACGGCGAAGGCCACGTGCGCCAGGTCGGCGATGGAGCGATGCCCGTACTGGAAGTAAAAGGTGTTGAGGAACTGCTCGGCCTTCTGCTCGTTCAGCTCCTTGAGCGACTCCTTCATGGAGAGCGCGGAGCGCGAGTACTTTGCCATGGCGTAGGCCTGGACCTCGGGGTCAGCGCCATGGACGGCGAAGACGTTGGTGTCTTTCCTGGGATCGGTGGGGTCGGCCATGCGGGAAGAGACATTCTAAATCAGCCTTCAGCCTTTAGCCGGTAGTTCGCACCGCGACAAGGATGCCGATTCTTGTGGCGCGGCGCGATGCACTTCCTTTTTAATGAGGAGGCGATGCACCATGCCGACCCATTCCTGCTGCAACTGCTCATCATCTTCGGCTCGGCGAAGATCATGGGCGAAGTGTTCGAGCGGCTGAAGCTGCCGGCCGTGCTGGGCGAGATCCTGGCGGGCGTAGTGCTGGGGCCGTACGCGTTCGCGCTCGTGAACAAAGATGTGATCACCGACGGCCACCCCATCAACTCGCTGGCCGGACTGGGCGCCATCTTCCTGCTGTTCAGCGTGGGGCTGGAGACGCCGGCGGGCAAACTGCTCAAGGTGGGCAAGCGCTCGATGGGCGTGGCGGTAGGCGGCGTGGTGCTGCCGTTCATCCTCGGGTTCGGTTACTGGAAGTTCTCCGGGCACAACGCGGGGCAGTCGATGTTCATCGCCGCGGCCATGGTCGCCACCAGCGTGGGCATCACCGCACGCGTGCTGGGCGACATGGGCATGCTGAAGACGCGCGCCGCCAATATCATCCTCTCCGCCGCGGTCTTCGACGACATCCTGGGCATGGTGCTGCTGGCAGTCGTGGCGGGCATGGCTTCGGCGGAAGGCGTGCAGTGGGGCCGTATCGCCGTGGTGTTGACCATGGCCACTGTTTTCTCGCTGTTCATGATCTTCATTGCGCCGCACCTGGTGCACCGCGCGAAGACCCGCGTGGAGAACATGTCCACGCGCCAGGCGCCGCTGATCCTGGCATTGGCGCTGTGCCTGGCGCTGTCCGTGCTGTCGGAGAAGATCGGTATGGCGGGCATCATCGGGGCATTCTTCGCCGGGCTGGCCATCGCCGACCACGCAAAGAACTGGAACCTGGAGCCGGGCATCGACGCCATCCGCGATTTCCTGGCGCCGGTGTTCTTCTTCATCATCGGCGCAAAGCTCGATGTGCGCGTCTTCTCCGGCGAGATAATGGTGGCGGCAATCGTCATCTCGCTGCTGGCCATCATCTCCAAGCTCATCGGGTGCGGACTGCCCGCGCTGAAAGAAGGCACCAAGACGGCCATCATCGTGGGCACGGGCATGGTGCCGCGCGGCGAGGTCGGGCTCATCGTGGCGCTGGTCGGCCTGCAGATGAACCTGGTGGATCAGAAGGCCTTCGCGGTAGTGATGTTCATGACGGCCGTGACGACCATCGTCGCGCCGGTCGCGTTGCGGTTCCTGCTTAAGGACGAGCCGGCGGAAGAGGCGGCGTAGCGCCCGTTCCGCGCGCAACGGCCTTCATAAAGTCAGATTCGGCCAGGCGCGAGGGGTGGACCTCTTCGCCCGTAGCGAAGAAGCGGCAGAAGGTCATGATGAGCGGCCGCCACTTCTCGACGTCGATGTGCGGGCGCGGCCCCTCACCCTTCAGCAGCGACTCCTCCACGTGCAGGCGCGTGATGTGGACCTCAAACGCATTCGCGCTCACGTTCAGCCCGAACGGCCGCACCTCTTTGACGACGCCTTCCATCTGCACCGGGCACTCTGCGATGCGGGGCGGCGCAACCGTCTGCGAGGGCGCGGGCGTAATGCCGGCGAGGCCGAACTTGTCGCCCTCGTAGCGGTAGCCCCAGGCCGCCTTCTTTTCCGGGACTGGGTCCTTGCCCGTGGTCAGCGCCAGCCGGTCGACGATGGTGACCTGGTCGGCCGAGGGCAGGTTCAACACGCACTCGCGGGTGCGGATGAGGTTCTCTGAGGTCTTGCCCATGGCGCCCAGGCCAAGCATGCAGCTCCAGCCCAGCCACCAGGCGGACGACATGGGCGCGACGTTCGGTGAGCCGTCTTCATTGAGCGTGCTGATGAGCACTACCGGGGTGCCCCAGTAAAGGATGGTCGGTTCGATGGTGCGGTGCATGGCCTGAAGGTAGCTGGGGGCTGCCTTTGCGCTCTATCCGGATGTTGCGGCCGAATCCTTTTTCTATGCGGGCTTTGCCCATACAATAGAGGGTTCCCAGAGGCCCGAAGCGGAGGCGCTCCCTGACGCTGTTCCAACAGTTCAATTGGTGGTCGGCGCTGGACATCGCGCTGGTGGCGTTCCTCGTCTACCACTTCCTGCTGCTCATCAAGGGCACGCGCGCGGCGCAGATGCTGGCCGGCGCCGGCGTGCTGCTCCTGGCGCTGCTGCTGGCACGGCAGGCGCCGCTCCCCGTGGCCCACTGGATCGCCGACCAGATCGTCCCTTACAGCCTCATCCTGTTCATCGTCATCTTCCAGGCGGAGATCCGCCACGTCCTGGCGAAGATCGGACGCGTGGTGACGCTGGCGCGCACGACGCCGGAATCGGAGTCGTACGACGACATCGTGATGGCGGCAAATTTCTTCGCGCAAAACCAGACCGGCGCGCTCATCGTGGTGGAGCGCGAGATCGGGCTGCGGACGTACATCGAGAGCGGCGTGCCGATGGACGCCAAAGTAAGCTACGACCTGCTGGTCACCATCTTCCGGCCGGCGGCGCCGCTGCATGATGGTGCGGTCATCATCCAGCGCGACCGCGTGGCCGCCGCGGCGTGCTTCCTGCCGCTGAGTATGAACCCGGTGCTTTCGAACCAGTTGGGCACGCGGCACCGCGCGGCCATCGGCATCACGGAAGAGACGGACGCGGTCGCCATCGCGGTCTCAGAAGAGACTGGGCAGATCGCGCTGGCGCACGCGGGGCACATCGAGCGCGGCATCACGGTAGACGAGCTACGTGAGCGGCTGGGCAAGCTGCTGCATACGTTCGTGCCGCCCACCACGCTGCCCACGCCGGTGGATGAAGGCGACGAGTCCGCGCTGGGCAAGGCGCCGGAGATCGAACGGTGAAGGTCTTATTCGGTAATCTCAAGCTGAAGGTGACGGCGCTGGTGATCGCAGTGGTGTTGTGGCTGCTGGTCACGCGCGGCGCCGCGCCCAGCTAGGCACTCATAACGGGGGAAGGATTGAGGAAGCTATTCGGGACAGACGGCATCCGCGGGGTCGCGGGCCAATATCCGCTGGACACAGACACGGTATTTCGCATCGGCTCGTCGCTGGCCAAGCACCTGAGCGGCGCGGGCGCGGTGAAGGTCGTCATCGGGCAGGACACGCGCGAGTCGAGCGAGTGGATCGCCGACACGCTGACCGCGGGCCTCGAGTCCGAGGGTGCGACCGCGGTCTCGGCGGGCGTGGTGACGACGCCGGCCGTCGCTTACCTGGCACGGACGGAAGGCTTTGCCGCGGGCGTGGTCGTCTCTGCCTCGCACAATCCCTGGCAGGACAACGGCATCAAGGTCTTTGGCCACGACGGCTTCAAGCTGCCGGATGCGACCGAGCTGGAGATCGAGAAGGAGATCTTCGCTCAGATCAAGGAAGGCGTGGCGCCCAAGGGCCACATGCGCACAGGTTCGCTGCCCGGCGAGCATGAGCTGGCGGAGAAGTACGAGCGCTGGCTGGCCGAGTTCGAACGCGGCGTGGACATGAGCCGCTTCAAGCTGGTGGTCGACTGCGCCAATGGCGCGGCCAGCGCGGTAGCGCCGGAGCTATTCCCCCTGCTGGGCATGACGAAGACCGTCTTTACGCACTTCACGCCGAACGGCCGCAACATCAACGACCGTTGCGGGGCGCTGCACCCGGAGGTCGTGGCCAAGGAAGTGGTGGAGCAGCAAGCGGAGTTGGGCGTGTGCTTTGACGGCGACGCCGACCGCGCGCTGTTCGCCGACCACACCGGCAAGATCGTGAACGGCGACGCGGTGCTGCTGCTCACCGCGCGCGCGCTCAAGGCGCAAGGCAAGCTGAAGGCGGATACGGTCGTCGCAACGACGATGTCGAACATGGGCCTGGAGGCGGCGCTGAAGCGTGAAGGCATCAAGATGCTGCGCGCGCCGGTGGGCGACAAGTACGTGCTGGAAGAGATGCAGAAGACGGGCGCGGTCCTGGGCGGCGAGCAGAGCGGCCACATCATCTTCTCCGACCTCGCGACTACGGGCGACGGCCTGCTCACCGCGCTGAAGGTCATCGAGGTGGTCGCGAAGAGCGGCAAGAAGCTGGCCGAGCTGGTGGGCGACATGCAGGTGTATCCGCAGGTCATCAAGAACGTGCGCGTGCGGGAGAAGAAGCCGCTGGAGCAGATCGACGAGGTGTCGGCGAAGATTGCGGCGGCGAGCACCGACCTGCGCGACGAAGGCCGGGTGGTGGTGCGCTACTCGGGCACGGAAGCGCTGTGCCGGGTGATGATCGAGGCGGCGTCAGAGGAGAAGATGAACCTGCACGCTGAGGCAATCGCGGGGGCGATCAGGCGGAGTATTGGGGTTTAGCGATGAAGGGAATCGGCATCATCACTGAGCCTCTTCCACCTAAACGCGATGCGCGCGGACGGCTGATCCGCCGCAGTTCCAGCGGTAGCCTGTCACTACCTAGTCATTTTGATCAGAGGTATGAGGGGCCATATCGTCGTCTTGTATTAGAAGCCGTCAAGCATCTCCTCGATGGACGTACGAGCAAGAAATACAAGTCCAAGGTGGCGCCAATTTGGCGTGAAGCTCTTGAACGCGATGCGCCGTTGCTCCGAGGTTTCTTGGCCGCGGAGCCACAGTTCCAGCCCAAGCTCATCGCTTGGTTGGCAAAGATGAATCTGCCAGTCGTCCCTAAAGGGACTTCCTAATCATTCCATCGCTACCCAGCGCTGAAGCGCTGGGTTAATATCACCGCGCCCCCACTGGGGCGCGCCCTTACTCCAGATCCCTCCAATTCTTCCCTACCCCCACATCCACCACCAGCGGCACGCGCAGGTCGGGTTCGACGTTCTCCATCAGGTCGCAGACCAGTGACTTCAGCTCGTCGACTTCCTCCACCGGCGCTTCGAAGACCAGCTCGTCGTGCACCTGCAGCGTCATGCGGGAGCGCAGCTTGCGGTGCTGGAGTTCAGCGTCGATGCGGACCATGGCCAGCTTGATGAGGTCGGCGGCGGTGCCCTGCAGCGGCGTGTTCACGGCGGTGCGCTCAGCGAAGCCGCGCATGTTCACGTTGGAGCTGTGGATGTCCGGGATGGGGCGCAGGCGCCCGAACATCGTGCGTACGGAGCCGGTGCGGCGCGTCTCTTCGAGCGTCTGATCGATGAAGGCGCGCACGCCGGTGTACTTGGCAAAGTAGTTGTCGATGTACTGCTTGGCGACTTTGGTCTCGATGCCGAGCTGCTGCGAGAGCCCGAAGGCCGAGAGGCCATAGACGATGCCGAAGTTCACCGCCTTGGCGCGGCGGCGGTGCTCGGCGTTGACCTCACTGGCGGGCACGCCGAAGACTTCCTGGGCGGTGAGCGAGTGGATGTCATCGCCGCGGCGGAAGGCGGCCACCAGCAGAGGATCTTCGGAGTAGTGCGCCAGCAGCCGCAGCTCTATCTGCGAGTAGTCGGCGGCGAGCAGCACGTGGTCTTTTTCCGCGATGAAGCACGCGCGGATCTCGCGCCCCTGCTCGGTGCGTATGGGGATGTTCTGGAGATTGGGATTCGTCGAAGAGAGGCGCCCGGTCGCGGTGCCCGCCTGGTTGAAGGTGGTGTGCAGGCGGCCAGTGGCCGGATTGAGCAGCGTGGGCAGCGCGTCGATGTAAGTGGACTTCAGCTTTGACACCTGGCGGAAGTCGAGCACCTTGCGCGCGATCTCATGCTCCTGCGCCAGCTCTTCCAGCACGTCGACGGCGGTGGAGATGGTCTTGCCCCTGCCGTACTTCACCGGCTTGGGCAGGTTGAGCTTGTTGAAGAGCACGTCGCCCAGTTGCTTGGGCGAGTTGATGTTGAACTCCTGCCCGGCAAGGTGGTGCACCTCCTTGGCGATGGAAGCGGCGTCGCGCCCGAGGCGCAGCGAGAGGTCGTGCAGGACGTCCGTATCGATCTTCACGCCAGCCTCTTCCATGCGCAGCAGCACCGGCACCAGCGGCAGGTCGATCTCCTCATAGAGGCGCTCGAGCTGCTGGGCCGCGAGCTGTTCGCGCAGCTTGGCGGCGAGGCGCAGGGTAAGGTCGGCGGCCTGCGCCGGCGAAGCGTCGTCGGCGAGCTTCAGATTGAAGTGGCGCACGGCAACGTTCTTCAGGTCGTGGGTGCTGGTCGTGGGGTCGAGCAGGTAGGAATAAAGATAGGTGTCGTCAGTGAAGTTCTCGAGCTGCCATCCGGCGGCGCGGGCCAGGTGCATGGCGGCCTTGAGGTCGTGGATGGCCTTGCGCTGCTTGGTGTCGGCGAGCACCGCGGCCAGCTCTGGCGCGAGCGGCGGCTTCATCTCCGCCACGGCCGCGTGCCCGGGCTCCGCGGAGAGGCCGATGCGGCGCCCCAATGACTCAGGCTCCGGCTCCGCCTGCGCGGCGGGGGCAAAGAGGTCGCCGGTCTGCGCGGGCGGCGCGCTCTCCTCATCATCGTCTTCCTTGATGACGGCGGGCGTCGCGGCCGGAGTTTCGCCGGGAATCGCCACGGCGAGGGTCTTGCCGGCGGCGAGCTTCAGCAGCGCTTTGAGTTCGGTAGCGGTCTTTAGTTCGGTGTAATGCGTCTCTCCGATGTCGGCGGGCGAATCGGCCAGCACGGACCTGAGCAGCGTCGTGAACTCCAGCTCGTTGAAGAGCGCGCGGCACGCTTCCAGGTCGGGCGGCTGCGCCTTCATCGCTTCCAGGTCGAGCGGGATGTCCACGTTGGTGTCGATGCGCGCCAGGTCTTTGCTGAGCATGACCATATCGCGGTTCTGCTGCAGCGATTCGCGGTAGGTCTTGCGCTCGATCTCGGCGGCGTGGTCGAGGGCGGCTTCGACCGAGCCGAAGCGCTTGATGATCTCGACCGAGCCCTTCTCGCCGATCCCCGGCGCGCCGGGGATGTTGTCGATGGTGTCGCCGCGCAGCGCCATCACGTCGACGACCTGCGCCGGCGGCACGCCGATGAGCTCTTCGACCTTGGCGGCGTCGCAGATGAGGTTGTCCTTGGGCGGATTCAGCACGCAGACGCGGTCGTTCACCAGTTGCAGCATGTCCTTGTCGCTGGAGACGACGTAGACCGGGTGGCCGGCGGCGGCGGCCTTGCGGGCGAGCGTGCCGATGACATCGTCGGCCTCAAAACCCTGCTGCTGCAGGATAGGGATGCGATACGCCTCCAGCGCTCGCCGGATGTAGGGGATCTGCTGGTTGAGGTCGGGCGGCGTCTCCTTGCGTGTGGCCTTGTAGCCGGCGTAGGCGACGTCCTCGTACTGCTGGGTCTTGGTGTCAAACTTGCGGAAGGTCTTCAGCGACTTGGCCTGCTCGTCGCGGAAGGTAGGGCCGGCCAGGTCAAAGACCGCGGCCAGGTACTCCGGCTGAAAGTCCTGCCGCAGCTTGTTCAGCATGTTGACGAAGACGTAAGTGGCGGCGGTGGGAATGCCGGCGCGCGTGGACATGGGCCGCTGTCGCGCCATGGCGTGATACGCGCGGAAGATGAAGCCCATGGAGTCGATGAGGAAGACCGGCGGCTTGGAGCCGGCAGGCGCCACGGCCTTGTTCGAGGGCGGGGACGGCTCGGCGGCGGCAACCGGGGCGGATTTTTTCTTGGGCGCCAAGAGAAAAGTCTAACTCACTCCACGAACATGCAGTCGCCATAGGAAAAGAAGTGGTAGCGCTCCTGTACGGCGTGTTCGTAGGCGCGGAGGACGTTTTCGCGTCCGGCGAAGGCGCTCACCAGCATCAGCAGGCTGGACTTGGGCAGGTGGAAGTTCGTCAGCAGCGCGTCCACGACGCGGAAGCGGAAGCCGGGGTAGATGAAGATGTCGGCGTCGCCACGGCCGGGTTGGATAACGCCCTCCGGCGACTGCGCAGCGCAGAACTCCAGGGTGCGCACAGTCGTGGTGCCCACCGCAACCACGCGCCGTCCGGCACGCTTGGCGCGGTTGATGGCCGCGGCGGCTTCCGGCGAGATGGAGTACGCCTCGCGGTGCAGCTTGTTCTCTTCGACGACATCATTCCGCAGCGGCTGGAAGGTTCCCAGGCCGACGTGGAGCGTGACCTCAGCTGTCTCAACGCCGCGCGCACGAATGGCCTCCATGATCTCCGGCGTGAAGTGCAGACCCGCAGTCGGCGCGGCGACCGAGCCTCTGTCTCTGGCGAAGACCGTCTGGTAGCGCTCGCGGTCGGCCTCGGTGTCCGGACGGTCGATGTACGGGGGCAGCGGCACGTGGCCGATTCGCTCCACCACGCCGAAGAAGTCCGCCACCGGCGCGAAGCGCAGGGTGCGCTCGCCGAAGGTGCCGCGCGCGACGACCTCGGCTTGGAGCAGCGGCTCGCCTTCAGCGTCAGCGGGAAAGAAGATCCGCTCGCCCACGCCGATCTTGCGCCCCGGATGCACCAGCGCCAGCCATTCGTGCTCCGCCAGCTGGCGGGTGAGCAGGACTTCGACCTTGCCCCGCAGGTGCTGGCCCGCGGCGGGATTGTTGGGGCTGACGGGCTGCGCGTGCACGCCGGCGCGATGTCCGAAGAGCCGCGCCGGGAAGACGCGGGTGTTGTTGAGCACCAGCAAGTCGTCCGGGCGAAGGAGCCCGGGAAGGTCGCGGAAGTGGCGGTCGGCGAAGCTCCCCATCGCGCGGGAGAGGTGCAGCATGCGGGCGCCGGCGCGGTCGGCGATGGGTCGCTGTGCGACCAGTTCCGGCGGCAGGTGGAAATCGAACTCGGAGACGAGCACGGGCATCATTATAGGGGCGGGAAAAAACGCCTCTGCGCCGGCCGTCAGTCCCAAATCCGATTGTGGCCGACCCGCGAGCTAGGGTAGGATTAGCGGAAGCGGCACCTTGTTTCCCGGATGAAGGCCTTCCAATCCCAGTGCGAGCAGCTTGTCCGCTTTGGCAAGCTCATCCATGACCACGGTTTCGTCTCGGCGACGGACGGGAACCTCTCCGTCCGCCTGGACGCCAACCGCGTGCTGGCCACGCCCACCGGCATGTCGAAGGGCATGATGTCGCCCGAGGACATGGTCGTGGTGGACATGCAGGGCCAGCGCCTGGAGGGCACGCGCAACGTCTCCAGCGAGATCGCCATGCACCTGACCATCTACCGGATGCGTCCGGACGTGAACGCGGTGGTGCATGCGCATCCGTGCACGGCCACGGGCTTTGCCTCCGCGGGCATGCCGCTCGATGACCCTATCTGCTCGGAGGTCATCATCACGCTGGGCGCGGTGCCGCTGGCCGAGTACGCGACGACCGGCACGCCGGCGCTGAGCGAGTCGCTCATGCCGTTCATCCCGGACTACGACGCCATCCTGCTGGCCAACCACGGCGCCGTGAGCTACGGCTGCGACCTGATGACCGCCTACCTGAAGATGGAGGCGGTGGAGCACTTCGCCAAGATCATGCTGGTCACCCACCAGCTGGGGCGGCAGGAGGTCCTCAGCCAGGACGAGATCCGCAAGCTGGTGGAGGCACGCGCCAAGTACGAGGGCAACAAGTCGCTGGCCAGCATGCCCCCAGGACCGATCGACCGGAACCGCGCGCGCAAGGACGTGATGTCGGCGCTGCTGCGGACGAGCAAGGTGGTGGCGATGCCTATCGCCGCCGGGTTGTGCGGGCTGCTGAGCTAGGGTCAGCTCTACGGCCTTATGCGCAGCGTGGAATCAGAAGTACGTTTGCGCGAACCCCGGCGAGTAAGCCACTTACGTTCCGGCGGTGTTGGCGGGCAGGGGATCGAGCAATCGCATACAGTGTCGTTTCCTGCTAACACCCGCACCGCCGACGTTGGCCAAGCAAAGAGTGTAACGGCATCAGTCGACACTTCAATCTCCAAAACGCCCTCAATCTCAGCCTTCACTTGTACCGTATACCCAATTCCACCCTTCAAAGTCAGTTCTTCGCCCCATGGCTCCAAACGCAAGAGGGTGGGCTCACCCTTCGCTCTGATTAACATGGCTTGGGTACTCTGAAAGCGGTTCACCTTAATGCATCCTCTCGTAACTTGATTGGGGACTGGCAAGTGCCCCTGCGGTCATTTTGCTTTTGCGTCGCATTTTGGCGGTCCTTCCGGAAATCCTACTCCGCCTTCAGCGACACCATATCAATCGAGAAGCGGTACTTCACGTCTGACTTCAGCAGGCGCTCGTACGCCTCATTCACCTTCTGGATGGGGATGACCTCGACGTCGCTGGTGATGTTGTGCTTGCCGCAGAAGTCGAGCATCTCCTGGGTCTCACGAATGCCGCCGATGGACGAACCCGAAAGGCGGCGCCGGCCCATGATGACGTTGAAGGCGGCCACGGCGAGCGGTTTCTCCGGCGCGCCGACGAGCGTGAGATTGCCGTCGCGGCGCAGCAACGCGAGGTAGGCGTTGATATCGTGGTCGGCGGAGACGGTGTCGAGGATGAAGTCGAAGCTGCCCGCGTGCTTCTGCATCTCGTTCGCGTCTTTGGAGACGACGACCTCATCGGCGCCCAGGCGGTGGGCGTCATCTTTCTTGTTCGGAGTAGTCGTAAACACGACGACGTGCGCGCCCAGGGCGTGAGCCAGCTTCACGCCCATGTGCCCGAGGCCGCCCAGGCCGACCACGCCCACCTTCTTCCCTTGCGTGATGCCCCAGTGGCGCAGCGGCGAATACGTAGTGATGCCGGCGCAAAGCAGAGGCGCGGCCGCGGCGGGGTCAAGGTTCTCCGGCACGCGCAGCACGAAGCGCTGGTCCACCACGATGCTCTCCGAATAGCCGCCGTAGGTCACGCCGCCCAGGTGCTTGTCCGGCAGGTTGTAGGTGTAGGTGGCGTTGGCGCAGAACTGCTCGAGCCCGGCCTTGCATTCGGCACAGGTACCGTCGGAATCCACCATGCAGCCGACCGCGGCGAGGTCGCCGGGCTTGAACTTGGTGACGCTGGAACCCACCTTCGTTACCCGGCCCAGTATCTCGTGGCCGGGCACGCAGGGATAGACCGTGGGCAGGAACTGGCGCCACTCGTCGCGCACCTGGTGCAGGTCAGAGTGGCATATGCCGCAGAAGAGGATGTCGATCTGGACGTCGTCGGGCGTGGGGTCGCGACGCTGGATGGTGGTGCGGGCGAGGGGCGATGTGGCGGATGCGGCGGCGTAGGCTTTGGCGTTGTACATGGGGGTTTTGGATGTCCGGCTTGCACACAGGTGTGCCAGAAACTATTTGAGCCGAGTACCCTAACACGTCTTTGCGGTTTCCGCAGTTACAATCCTGCCTATGTTCCCGCGCATTGTAATTTGCTTGCTGCTCGCATCCTCGGCTTTTGCCCAGACCGACCCCGTCCAGTCCGCGCTCGCACGTCCTGACGTGAAGTCCGCGATGGCGCGCCTCGACGAGCGCCGTCCGCAGATCCTGGAGCTGTGGAAGCAACTGACCCTGACCAGCGCACCTTCCGGACACGAGGACGCGCGCGCGGCGCTCGTCGTCGCTGAACTGAAGCGCTTGGGCTACGCGAATGCCTACCGTGACGAGGCAGGCAACGTCGTCTCCGCCCCTATCGCCAAGGGCGAGCGCATCGTCGCGTTCGTGGCGCACCTGGACACCGTCGTGCAGCCCGGCGTGAAGGTCGCAATCACTGAAGGCCGCAGTGAAAGCGGCAAGCTCACTTGGATCGGACCGGGCGTGGGCGACGACACCACCGGCGTCACCGCGCTGCTGGCGGTGGCCGAGGCGGCGCAGCAGGCGAAGCTCACCCTGCCGAACATACGCTGGGTCTTCAGCGTGAACGAAGAAGGCGGCGGTACCAGCGAGGGCATCGGGCGCTTCGTGAAAGACCACAAGGCGGAGATCGCTGCCTTCATCAGCACCGACGGCAGCCCCATCGACGAACTGGGCGCCGTGGCCGACAACGGGGTGGGCGCGTATCCGGTCTTCCCCGTCTTCCACGGCCCGGGGGTGCATACCATCGAGTCATCCGGCACGCCGAGCACGATACGCGCGGCCGCCATCGCTATCGAGCGCATCTACCGCGTGAAGGTCCCGCAGACGCCGCTGGAAAAGCGCAGCTGGCTGAACATCGGGACGATGCAGGCCGGCACCGTGCCCAACGCCATGGCCAAGACAGCGCGCTTCACCGTGGACCTGCGGTCGAATGACGCCGCCACGGGACGCGCGCTCCAGGCAAAGGTCAAAGCCATCATCGAACAGGCGGCGCGCGAGGCGGGCGTAAAGGTGGAGATGACGCCCACGCGCTGGGGGCGGGACCCCATCATTCTCAACACCCCGGAGCAGAAACGGCTGGTCGAGACTCTCTGGGCGAGCTACCGCGCGCTGGGCGTGATGCCGCAGAAGGGCAAGATCGGGTCGAGCGATTTCGTCATCGCGCTGCGCGACGGCATTCCTTCGGCCGGCATCGGGCTGACCAACATCCGCCGCATGCACAGCCCCGAAGAAGAGGCGGAGGTGGATGCTCTGTTCCTGGGGATGAAGGAAGTGCTGCTGGCGGCGGTGGCGCTCAACTCGCGCTAGCGGGCTTAGCCTGCTCCGTCTCCTTGGCAAGGATCCGATTGACCAGAAGCCACTGGTAGCGGATGCCGTAGAAGCCAAGCCCCATCGCAATACTCAACAGGGTCAAGTTCGGATCCAGCAATTTGACCATTCCGATCAATGCGATAACGTCCAGCACTCCAAAGAACACAAAACAGCGCTTGAAGAATGCGACTACTCCGGGGCGACCAAGGAACAGGTTATAAGCCATGGCGAAGAGGAAGACTAAGGCGACAGAAGCCAGGAGAAAGACGGTTCCAACGATCATCGGGTCGCGGTCCGGTTGCGGGGTGGCGATCCACTGGATGAAACGATCGGCTCGCCGGCCGGTCACCACACTCGCCGCAAGCGCAGAAGCCCCATAGAGGACCTGCAAGAGCATCAGTTTTGAATAGTCATTCGAGCGCGCTGAACCGCCGCGCGCGGACACCCTGGCCGCACGGCTGAACGCTCCGCCGATATCCTGAAGGAATCCCCACCGGCTGTTTCGCGACGGTGAAGGACCCTCGCTAGCCGTTGGCAGATCAGCCTGGTGCGCGAGTACCCGCTTGGCCAGGATCCACTGGTAGCGGATGCCGTAGAGCAGCGCAGTACTGCCGAGCAGCAGAACCATCAGGTGCGTGTGTCGCGCTAAGAACAACATAGTCCCTTGCATGGAAACGAGATCAAAGATGACGAACAGCACGAACCAGCGCTTGAAAGTCTTCACTACATCCATGCGACGCTGGGCAAGCCCGTAGGCCAGAGCGCCGAGAAAGAGCAGGCTGATCACGGTCGTCATCAGCATTGCGGCGAAGGCTGGGAACTCTTTTCCGTCCGGTCGTTGCGGCGTCACCATCCATTGGGCGACACGTTCCATGATCGGCATGAGCTCCCAGACCAGGTAGAGCAGCGGTCCGATATACAGGAACTGCATCCCGGCCAGGCGACTGAGATCATCGAAGGCGGGCGATGCTGCACCGGCGGCCTCTTCGCCCATGATCCCGGGGAAGGCGTAGCGGTTGAAGTTCCGCTCCAGCACGCTGACGATCATGGTGGCGCCCACGGCCATGACCATGAATCCAGCAGCCTGCAGGGTGTGCGCGCGGAACAACAATACCGCGATGATGGCCGCCAGAAGAGCCAGGGCAAGGTTACCGAACAGGATGGGCCGCGCCATCTTCTGGACCGATGCTTCCAATGCTTCGCGATGGAACCAGGCCACTTCCAGCACGTAGGCGCGCATGCCCAGGTTCTGGATCGCCAGGACGATGCAGAGGAAGACGATGATGTTCGCGACATCGTTCTGCGAAGGAAGCCACTCTCGCACCTGCCAGGGCAAGATGGCCATCATCGGCGTCCACACCAGCATGGAGGCAAGGTGGTGGATGAGCCACCACTGCCGGGCGCCGCGCTGCGGCGAGGACTGGTCGCGCTCCTTGAGCTGGTCGCGCAACCGGGCGAGTTCAGGAAAGGCATTGCGCTCGATCCACGGCTCTATGAAGAGAGAGAGCAGGATGCCTCCGATCACCATGGCGGCAAAGAATGTTCCCAGCAAAGGATGGTCGATGACGAACTTTGGGGCCGCCAGCACCACCGAAAGACACAGGATGATGTGCGTGAGACGGGTGACTGTCCCCAGGCGCTGGATGGTCTCTACGTCGCGCGTTGGATTGAAAGCCACCTGGAGCAGCATGCCGCCACGAAAGACGAAGTGGATCATCGTGAGGATGACTACAGAAAAGAAGAACAACAAGTCCAGTTGGCCACCAAGCGAGCCGCGCACCTGCCACGCCAGGTAGGGGAAGATCGCCAGGATTGCGATGGCCATGAAGATATGGTGCAGCTCCCACCAGCGGCGCACGTTGGGCATCAGCCGCGCGAATGCGGAAGCCAGAAAGCTGCCCGACTCGCGGTCCGGTGATGATGGAGTCGCCCCGGTCGTCGGAAGGACAACCGTAGGCAGCGCCTCATCGGACCGGCGCTGTAGGTCCTCGATGTCGCGCAGCAAGTCGGCAGCGCTCTGATACCGCTCTTCGCGCTTCTTGGCCAGGCATCTGCGTACGACGCGATCGAGCGCCGGGGGCTGCACGGGATTGAGTTCACCCAGCGGTGCGACGTCGCGGGTCAGCACATTGGCGATGGTCGAAGCGGGACTTTCACCCTGGAAGGGATGGACGCCCGCTGCCATCTCATAAAGGATGACGCCCAGCGAGAAGATGTCTGTGCGTGCGTCGAGCTCGCGCGACTCCAGCTGTTCAGGCGACATGTAGCCGACCGTGCCGACGATGCTGCCCTGCTGGGTGATGGCGAAGGAAAAGGTGGCGGCATTGCTCAACAGCTCCGGTTGCATGCGCGCGAGGCCGAAGTCCAGGATCTTGACTTCGCCGGCGGTGGTCAGCCTGATGTTCTCTGGCTTCAGGTCGCGATGAATGATGCCGGCGCCGTGCGCGGCGGCGAGACCCCGGACCAGTCCCTGGGCCAGGGTGAGCAAATGGCCGGTTGAGACGGGGCCGCGTCGGATCAAGGCTCGCAGATCTTCCCCGTCTACGAATTCAAACACGATAAAGAGCTCGTCTCCGACTTCTTCGAGATCGAAGACGGCGGCGATAGCGGAATGATTCAACGCGGCGCAGGCACGGGCCTCCTGCTCAAACCGCTTCCGCCGGACGGGGTCGCGCGCCACCTCGCGGGGCAAAGCTTTAATCGCCACTTGGCGCCCGAGGCGAAGGTCTTCCGCCAGGTAGACCACACCCATGCCGCCGCGCCCGAGTTCGCGCTTGATCTGGTAATGCGAGATGGTCTGGCCGATCATCGGGCAGTATCCGGGCGAGATGGTAGGCCGGAACGGTCGCCGGAGGCAATAAAAAAGCGGGCCTGAAGGCCCGCTTTTAGCGTCTTTGCTAGGACTTACCGCGCCTGGTACGCGTCGCGGAGTTGCGTCTGGCGGCTGGTCATGGGGACCTCGCGTCCGTTGATGAAGACCTGCTTCACGTCGGTCTTGAGTTCCAGCGGGTCGCCGTTGGCCACCACGACGTTGGCGGTCTTGCCGACGTCGAGCGAGCCGAACTGGTCGGCGACGCCCCATATCTCGGCGGCGTTCAGCGTGACCGCTTTCATCGCCTCCTCCCACGGCAGCCCGAAGGCCACGGCGTAGCCTGCCTCGTAGGGCAGGTTGCGGGCGTTGTGCGAGTCGTACGAGGCGAAGGCGAACTTCACCCCGCGCTTATGCAGCTCCGCCGGCAGCGAGTAGACGCTGTCATAGCGCTCGCCGCTCCGCGGGGCGCTATAGATCTCGCCGACGATGACCGGGAACTTCGAGGCCGCGATCTCGTCCAGCATCTTGTGCGCGTAGGTGATCTCGCCCAGGATGACCTTCAGCTTGAACTCGCGCGCCAGTTGCATCGCCACCTTGATGTCGCTGGGCTCGGCCGCGGTCAGCACCACCGGCTTCTTTCCCTGGAGATAAGGCAGCAGCGCGTCATAGCGGAGGTCGCGCTTGGGCGGCGACGGCTTCTTGTCGTCCTTGGCCTCGGCGTTCTTCTTCTCGTACTCCGCCCACTTGTTGGCGTAGTCCTGGGCGTCGAAGAAAGTCTGCCGCAGTTGGGTGGCCATGCCCATGCGGGTGGAGGGATAGCGCGGCGTGCCGTCGCGCCGGCGCTGCGCTCCGGTGAAGTTCAGCGGCATGGCAAAGCTGCGGAGCAGCAGCATCTCGTCGCGGTCCTTGCCCGCAAGCTGGATGAAGGACATCTGCCCCGGGAGGGTGTTGCGCGCCGAGGGCGTTACCACCGCATTGGTGATGCCGTTCATGCGCGTGACCGGGATGAGCTCCGTCTCGGCGTGGAAGGCGTCTTCCACCAGCATGTGGGGCATGATCTGGTCGCTGGGCTCGGCCAGGTCGTTGCTCATGTCGACCGCGCCGATCTCGGTCAAACCAAGCTGCGTGCGCGAATCGATGAGCCCCGGATACACGGTCATGCCCTTCACGTCGATGACCCGGGCGTTGCGCGGGATGGTGACTGAGGCCGCCGGCCCGACGGCGGTGATCTTGCCGCCGTCCATCACCAGCACGCCATTCTCGATCACGCCCTTGGAGACGGTGATGAGCTTGCCGCCGCGCAGGGCGATGGGTTGGGACGCCGCCGGCGCCTGGGCTGCCGCCGGTTTCGCGGGCGCAGCCGCGGGCTTTGACTGCTGTGCCGCCAGCGGCAACGCGAAGAGAACCACGGTCGCAATGGTCTTACTGAGTGTCAGTGTGGCTCGCATTAGCGCACCTCCCGGTACTCATCGTCGCTGCCGAAGCCGCCGCCGCCCGTCATCGGGCCGCCCTTCCAGAAGGGCAGGCCGTAGCCTTCGAGCGCGCGGTCAAAGTACACATGGCCGTCGATGATGGACTTTTCCACCTTGGCGTAGCTGGAGAGGGGATGTCTGTCCCAGATGACGAGGTCGGCGTCCTTGCCGACGTCGATAGAACCGACGCGGTCTTCCACGCCCAGCACCCACGCGGCGTTCAGCGTGATCATCTTCAGCGCTTCTTCTTCCGTGGCGCCACCGTAACGGATGGCCTTGGCCGCTTCCTGGTTGAGGCGGCGGTTGTAATCGTTCGAGTCGCTCTTGATAGCGACCCGCACGCCCTTGCGCATGGAGATGACCGGGTTCCACGGGATGGCGTCCCAGGCTTCGATCTTGTAGCCCCACCAATCGGTGAAGGTGGCGATGGCGACGCCGGCTTCAGCGACCTTCTCCGCCACCTTGTAGACCTCCAGCGCGTGGTGGAAGGCGCGGATCTTGTAGCCGAACTCCTTGGCCATGGCGATCTCGGTGAGGAACTCATCGGCGCGGTAGCAGTGGATCTGCACGTGGACCTTGCCGCGCAGCACGTCGGCCAGCGCTTCCTGCTTCAGGTCACGCTTGGGCGGCTTGGCTTCCTTGTCGCCCTTCTTCACTTTTTCGTCGTAGGCGTCCCACTCGCGCATGTATTCGCGCGCTTCCTGCAGCGCGGCGCGCTGCACGGTGAAGTTGCCCATGCGGGTGGCCGGCGCCTGGTTGCGCCCGCCATAGACGCGCTTGGGGTTCTCACCGCTGGCGAACTTGATGGAGCGCGGCGCGTTGGGGAAGAGCATGTCGTCGCGGTCAAGGCCGAACTTGTGCTTGATGACCGCGGCCTGGCCGCCGATCATGTTGGCCGAGCCGTGCAGCAGCATCGAGGTGGTCACGCCGCCGGCCAGCGCGTGGTAGATGTTGCGGTCGGTGTAGTCGAAGGCGTCCTGCATCAGCAGGTGCGGGCCCACGGGGCCGGTGACTTCGTTCACGTCGCCATTGAGCGCGGTGTGCGAGTGCGAGTCGATGATGCCGGGCATCACGAACTTGCCGGTGGCGTCGATGACCTTGGCATTGGCGGGCGCGTTGACCGTCTTGCCCACCTCCGCGATCTTGCCGTTGCGGATGAGGATGCTGCCGTTCTCGATGGTGCCGTGCGTCACGGTAAGGATGGTGCCGCCTTTGATGACGGTGTCCACCGGCGCCGGTGGCTGCGACATTTGCGCCAGGGCCGTTGCGCACAGCAGCGCGGTCAGGCAGGCGCGGGAGATGAAGGCTCTTACAAGCGACATCCGGGTCTCTCCTTGCTGAAATGGAAGTTGTGGGACTGGGAACAGGCATGCGATTGTAGGGGCGACCGGCAAGGGCGTCAATGCAGGTCGTCCCAGAAGCTACAATCGCATGCATGCGAGCCGTCATCCAGCGAGTCAGCCAGGCCAGCGTCAGCGTCGATGGCGCGGTGGTCGGGCGCATCGGCACGGGGCTGCTGGTCCTACTGGGTGTCGCCAAGGGCGACGACGAGGCCGCGGCGGAGTACCTGGCGGAGAAGACGGCCGGCCTGCGCGTTTTCGAAGATGATGCCGGCAAGATGAACCGCTCCGTGGCGGAGGCCGGCGGCTCGGTGCTGGTCGTCTCCCAGTTCACGCTCTACGGCGACGTCCGCAAAGGCAAGCGGCCGTCGTTCGATCGCGCTGCTCCGCCGGAGGTCGCGAACCGCTTGTACGACCACTTTGTGCAGCGGGTGCGCGCAGCGGGGATCCAGTGCGAGACGGGGCGCTTCCAGGCGATGATGGACGTCGAACTGGTCAACGACGGCCCGGTGACGATCCTGCTCGATTCAGAGAAGGTGCTGTGATGCTGGTGCTGGCGGCCAACGCTGGACAGTCCTGGTGGGTCTGGGTGGCAGTGCTGGGCGGCCTGGCACTGATCATTGGGCTGCTCTATCTGCTCGATAGATGGCTGGCCAAGCGCGGGCGAAGACCCCAGACATTCGGCACCGGGAGCGCCGAAGCCATGCTCGAGCTGCAGAGCCTGCTGGAGCCGGCTAAGAAACACGTCATCGAAGTGCGGCGGGAGAAGCGCCAGGAAAAACCCGGCGCGGGCGATGACGACGAAACGGCCGGTCGCGGCGTCGACTAACCCGCTTCGCCCCGCAGGATGGCGTCGGCGACCTTCGCCGCTTCTACCGTGACCTTCACATCATGCACGCGCACCACGTGCGCTCCCTTCAGGATGGAAGCGGTCACCGTGGCCAGGGTGCCGACGATGCGTTCGCGCGGCGCGGCATCCTGCCCGCCGTGGGCCAGGGTGCGCCCGAGGAACGATTTCCGCGAAGTGCCGGAGAGGATCGGATAACCGAGCGCCTGCAGCTCCGCCAGCCGCGCCAGCAGCGGGTAGTTCTCATCGAAGTTCTTGCCGAAGCCGAAGCCGGGGTCGAGCATGATGCTCTCCCGCGCCACGCCGGCGGCGCGCGCGACCCGCGCCGCATCGGCCAATTCCTTCTTCACTGTGCCGACGAGGTCGGGGTCCGCCGGCTGGCTGCGCCATTCTTCTGGACGTCCTCGCATGTGCATCAGGATGGCGCCGCATTGCAGGCCGGCGACGGTCGCGGCCATCTGCGGGTCCCACCGGAAGGCGGAGACGTCGTTGACGATCTCGGCGCCCTTGCGCACCGCCTCCGCGGCGACCGCGGCCTTGTAGGTGTCCACGGAGATGATGGCGTCCGGCGCCTGCCGCAGGACGCCGGCGACGACCGGCACCACGCGGCGCAGCTCTTCCTGCTCGCTTACGGGTTCTTTCTTGCCCGGGCGGGTGGATTCCCCGCCGATGTCGAGGATGTCTGCGCCTTCGTCCAGCAGTTCGAGCGCGTGTTCCACGGCCCGGTCGGCGTGGAAGAAGTCGCCGCCGTCTGAGAATGAGTCCGGCGTGACGTTGACCACGCCCATGACGAGCGTGCGTTCGCCCAACGCCAGGGTGCGGGAACGGAGTTGCCACTCGAAGCGCGGGCGCATCGGCTTCGAGCATAGCACTAAGGCGTTCCCCTAAAGGCCGACGAACTGCATTGCTGGGAGCCCAGCGCTGCGCTATCATCCGCAGCATGTCCCGCAAAAACTCCATGTTTGCCGCCATCGTGGCGGTGGCGTTGGCTTTTGGTTCCCTGCCCGGTTTCGCCCAGGCTCCCGCGAAGACACAACCCGCCAAGCCGCCGAAACAGGCAAAAGCGAAAGCCAGGGCCGCCGTTGCCAAGCCGCTGCCTGGTGAGACTCGCGCGCAGATGCGCGCCCGCGTGGCGCGCGAACAGGCGCTGGCGGAGAAGATCGCGGCCATCATGGCGGAGCCGAACATCGCCCGCGGGTGGTGGGGCATCCACGTGGTGTCGCTGGAGACGGGACGCACGCTCTTCGAGATGAATCCGGACAAGCTGTTCACCCCGGCGTCGAACACCAAGATGTTCACCACGGCAACCGCGCTGGCCACGCTAGGACCGGACTACAAGACGCGCACCACGGTCGAGACCAACGGGACGCTCGACCTGCACGGACGCGTGACCGGCGACCTCATCCTGGTGGGCCGCGGCGACCCCAATCTTTCCGGACGCGTGATCCCCTACGCGATGCGCACTGAGCGCCGCACACCGCATCTGAAGCTGCTCGAGGAACTCGCCGACCAGGTCGCGGCCAAGGGCGTGAAGGTGGTGGATGGCGACATCGTCGGCGATGATTCGTACTTCGCCTTCGAGCGCTATCCCGATGGCTGGTCGAGCGACGACCTGATGTGGGAGTACGGCGCGCCCGTCTCCGCGCTCACGCTGAACGACAACGTGGTCTTCGTGAACATCCTGCCGGGGAGCTCGGTGGGCGACAAGGCCTTCCTGCGCCTCGACCCGGACACGACGTATTACGAGATCGACAACCGCATCACGACGACGGCCGCGGCCAGCGGCCCTCGGCGCATCTCCATCGACCGCCAGCCGGGTTCGCGGACCATCACGCTGTGGGGCACCATTCCGCTGGACGACGCCGGCGATAGCGAAGCGCTGGCCATCGACGACCCGGCCGAGTTCGCGGCGCAGCAGTTCCGCGCCATGCTGCAGTTGCGCGGCGTGATCGTGCGCGGCAAGCAGCGCGCGCATCACATCCCGCTCTCCCAGATGCCGGCGCCGGTGGCGCAGGCGGCGGGCAGCAGTGGCGGGAACGGCGGCAGCATGGGCGGCGGCACGGATACCGCCCTGGCCACCAACTCGCCGCAGCGGACCGTGCTGGCGGCAAAAGAGTCCTACACCATGGCCGAGGATGTGCGCATCATCAACAAGATCAGCCAGAACCTGCACGCCGAACTGGCGTTGCGGCTCGTGGGCCGGGAAAAAGGCAAAGCGCCGACGTCCGAGGCTGCGCTCGAAGTCATGAAAGGCACGCTGACCCAGGCCGGCCTGCTGCCCGAAGAGTTCCTGTTCTTCGACGGCTCGGGGCTTTCGCGCCAGAACCTGGTCACACCTCGCGCCGTGACCAAGCTGCTGCTGTTCGCTGACAAGCAGCCCTGGGGTCCGCTCTTCCGCGACACGTTGCCGGTGGCCGGTATCGACGGGTCGCTGTCAGAGCGGATGAAGACCGGTGTGGCACAGGGACGCGTCTCCGCCAAAACGGGCACGCTGGGAAATGTGAACGCGCTGGGAGGCTACATCACGACGGTCGCGGGCGAGCGGCTGGCGTTCTCAGTGTTCAGCAACCATCATCGGCTGACGAGCAGGGGCGCGATCAAGGTGATCGACAGGATCGTGGAAGCCATCACGGATGACGGCAGACCTGCCGCCCGGTAACTCCTTCATACCTTGCCGCGGACAGAGCCTTCCTGCGGCTGGAGCTTCTCGATCGGGACCTTCTTACCGTAGTTCCGGGGGCGGTATTCCACCCGGGCCTCGCCCATCTGCATGATCACGCGCTGGGACATCGCGCGTTCCCCTTCAAAGCAACGGGTACAGAGACAGGCGTAGTCCTTGGTCGAGCCGTCGGGTTGCTCCACCTGCGCGGGGATCACGTGGCGCACGTGGGCGCGGCACATGGCGCAGCGGCCGCCGCCGTTGAGCTTGTATTGGAGCTCGGCATAGCTGCGGAGCAAGTCCCAGTTCCGCAGGTTCGAGACCTGGTAGGCCTGCGCCCCCGCCAGGACCTCAAGGTATTCCTGGAAAAAGCGGGCCGGGACTTTTCTTCGGAAGTCGTTCTCGCCTTGCAAACTGCCCTACCTTTACAAATCGGCTCTCGGGGAGGTGGGTAAGGTATTCCATCATGGGGCAGGAGCCCGTGCAACCCCGATTTATCGCGGGTAGCCCTAAAGTAATCCGCTTCGGATTACCGCCGTCGCCCAGACCATTCTGGAACTACGCCTCGCAAACTACTGCAAATAAACGGCTGGATTCCTCGCTCGTCCGGGGGTGGCGGATGGCGGCCACCGTCAGCGTCACCTCGCCCGCAAATGGACTGGGCGAGATGCGGATGTTGTCGCCTTGGCGGTGAAGCTGCATCGCCTTGCCGCCCACGGCCTGCGGGAATTCCACGCCGCCTTCCAGGCCGCAGGAGATGTACAGGGAAAGCAGGTCGCTGAACTGCAGCGCCTCAAGGAGGCGTCCGAGCTCCGCGTCCGACTGCGGGAGCTTCTTGCGCAACCGCTCCTGCCGCGTCCGCTCGGCGGAGACGAAGGCTTCCAGGAGCTTCGCGGTCTTGCCGTCGACCTTGGCCCGATACATCTCTCCGATCGCGGCAAAGTGGCGGCTCACCAGGTAGCCGCCCAGCGGCGACGACTTACCGGCAATGTCGATGGAACCGGTCCACGCGGCCAGGGTGTCTTTAGGCGGCGCGGCGATGAACGAATACGGCTTAGCCTTCATGCCGCGCGCGCGCGACTCCTGTATGACGGCGGCATCGTCCGGGCTCCAGCCCGCGTCATGCAGGGCGATGGCCCGAACGACCTCCGGCGTGATGCCGGGAAAGGCCTTGACGTCGAGATGCGCGGCGATCTCGCCCGACAGCGCGGCATGCGCGGGCTGCGGGACCAGCCAACATCCGCCGCTGTGGTCCTGCTGCTGGGAACGCTCGACCGCGACCCAGACCGGCTCGGTCGCGGCGGGCTTCGCGCTGGTTGCTTGCAAGGGGCGCAGGATCATAGGGTCAGCGCCGCCGCGGGCGCGGTCGCGCGGCGCGCAGCCCTACGGCCGCCGCCTTGGCTGGGCCCGTGGGCGAGGGCGGTTTGCGCCGCCCTTCCATCAGTGACTTCAGGATAGAGGCGGCGGTGTTATCAGGGTGCCTGCCCGCGTGCAGCAGCGTGACCTGCCGACGCCGCATGGCCTGCCGGTACAAGCTCTCAAGCGCGGCTTCCGCCTGCGGCGTGCTCAGCGCGGCAAAGTAGCGCTTGCGCAGCGCCAGCAGGTGCTGCGGATGGCGGGCCATCCACGCGGCCAGCTCCGGCGTGAAGGCCGCTTCCGGCAGCCAGAGGTCCACCTTCAGCGCTTCCCGCTCGACCGCGCGCGGCCAGCGGCGCTCGACCAACACCCGCAGCCCATCGCTCAGCGAGGGCGGGGCGAGGATGCTTTTGACGGCGATGTCCATGGAGATGAGGTCGGGGAGGAACCTATAATAGCGGTTTGCGAACGAGGCTCCAAGTCGCGCTGTTTACTTCCCTGCTGCTCCTCGGCGGCTGCGCGGAAAAAGAGAAGGAAAGGCCGCCGCTCACGCCCAGCCAGTTGCGCGGCCAGAAGCTCTACAACGCCTCCTGCCTGGTCTGCCACCGCACCGACTCCGTTGAAGGCAAGAATGGCCCCGGACTCAAGGGCATGTATGAGCGGAAGTTCCTGACCAGCGGTCTGCCCGCCAATGACGAGCGGGTGGAAGAGATCATCCGCCGCGGCCGCCGGTCCATGCCGGGCTACGACAAGATGTACAGCGATGAGCAGATCAAAGACCTGATCGCGTACCTGCGTTCGCTGTAAGGGCGGCATCCCCCTGGTCCTCTGCATCCATCCCCTGATGGCAAAGGGAGTACGCAGGCCGGTCTTCATCATCGCCGAACCCGAGCCGGAACAGGCTCTTTCGGCGCGCAAGCTCGTCATCGAAACGGCCAAGTTCAACGTCATCACGGCTCATTCGGTTGAAGAGTTGTTCACCTCTCTCGCGGACTTCCCCAGCGCTGACGCCGTGGTGTTGCACATTTCCTTGGCCAAGGGCGGCCTGGAAAAACTGGTAAAACGCATCCGGCTGGCCCTGCCCGGCAAGCCCATCATCCTGCTGTCGCCTTCGGCGTCACCTTCCAGGCTCACGGACTATGCCGTAAGCAGCCACGACCCACAGGAGTTGGTCCAGTTGCTCCGCGACCTGTTCGGCGACCCCCGCAAGATAGCCTGAAGGCCGCCATCGGGCCGAATCCCGTAGAATAAGTAGAGCGTCTAAAGACCACATGGCAGCCGGCTCCCAGCTCGTCCAGATCGACCTTGCGCCCAAGCGGCCCGTCCGCAAGCCGGAGTGGCTCAAAGCGCGCGCCCCCATGGGCGAGAACTACCATGACCTGAAGAAGCTGGCCCGCACCCTCGACCTGCACACCGTTTGCGAATCCGCTCAGTGCCCCAACATCGGCGAGTGCTGGAACCACGGCACCGCGACTTTCATGCTCCTGGGCAATCTCTGTACTCGACGCTGCGGCTTCTGCGCCGTGCCCAAGGGACGTCCGCTGCCGCTGGACCGCGATGAGCCGCGGCGGGTGGCGGAAGCGGTGGCGACGCTCAAGCTGCAACACGCCGTCGTCACCAGCGTGAATCGCGATGACGACAACCTGGGCGCGGCCGAGATCTTTGCCGAGACTATCCGCGAGATCAAGCGCGTGCGTCCGGAATGCCAGGTCGAAGTCCTCATCCCCGACTTCCAGGGCCGCGAAGACGCCCTGCAGGTCGTGCTCGACGCGCGCCCCGAAGTCCTGAACCACAACACCGAGACGGTACCGCGGCTGTATCGTGCGGTGCGCTCCGGGGCCCGCTACGAGCGCACGCTGAAGCTGCTGGCCAATGTGAAGCGCCTGGCTCCGGGAATGGTGTCGAAGACGGGCGTGATGGTCGGCATCGGCGAGACGACCGAAGAGCTCATCGAAGTCTTCCGCGACCTCGGCGAGCAGAAGGTGGACATCCTCACCATCGGGCAGTACCTGCGGCCCTCAAAAGACCACCTGCCGATGACGCGATACTACGCGCCCGAGGAGTTCGCCTTGCTGAAAGAAGAGGCGCTGCGCTTCGGCTTCAAGCACGTGGAGTCCGGCCCGCTGGTGCGGTCCAGCTATCACGCGCACGAGCAGGCGGCCTCGACGGGGCTGCGGTAGCGGAGAAGCTCAAGGTCATTGCTGGAGCCATCGGATTCCTGACTGCGGCAATCACGTTCCTACCTCTGGCTTTCCTTCTGATGCTTTTTGGCGTCTTCACCCCACACGGCGACGGCCATATCGAGGTCTTCCTGCTCCTTGAGGCGGCCATTGCAGCCGCAGCCACTTTTGCTACTTATCGCTGGCTCCAAGGCAGAAAAAAGCCCAAAGCCGCAAAGGGCCTTGGGCTACTATAAGGATTCCTATGCCATAATCTCGGCATGGGAATCCTTCCCGAGATCGCGAAGCATCTTCCGCGCCTGCAGGAACTATGCAAGGAATATCAAGTGCAAGAACTGAGCCTATTCGGTTCCGCGCTGCGGGCCGATTTTCGCCCTGACAGCGACCTCGACTTCCTGGTTGAGTTTGGCCCGGAGCCCAGATAGGCCTTTTCCGATTCGCCCATATGCAGCACGAACTGGAAGATATTTTCCAGCGCAAGGTCGACTTGGTCCCCAAAAAGGGGCTGCGTCCGTTTTTAAGAGACTCCGTCCTGAACAGCGCCCAAGTGGTGTATGCGCGAGGATCAGGAATGGCTGCGCGAGATCCTGCGCGAGATAGAGCTCATCCTCGGCTTCATTGAAGGCAAGACGCGGACTGATTTCGATTCGGACCTCATGCTCCAGCGCGCCGTCTTGCACTCGCTGGTGATCATCGGCGAAGCTACTTCGCGTCTTTCCGAAGAGTTCCGTTCCCGCCATTCCAACATTCCGTGGAAAGACATCCGCGCGATGCGTAACATTCTGGTCCACAGTTACTTTGCGGTTGACTTGCGTGGCAGACCGCCTCGAAAGACCTCCACCCGATCAAGGGGTTGATCGAACACTCTCTCGAAAAATAGAAAAAAGCCCGAAGGCCTTCGCCTTCGGGCTTCGTGTTCTACGCCTTTACCAGACGCGGCAAGCGTTCGGGCGCACCATCGGGTCTCCGGCTTTGCAGCTGAAGGCCTTCTGGAACTCCGGCATGTTGCCGACCACGCCGTTCGTCCGATACTGACCCAGCGAGTGCGTGTCCGTCTTGGCGCGCTCGCGCGCAGCCTGGTCGGTGATGTTCTGACACCATACCTGGCCCCAGGCCACGAAGAAGCGCTGCTCGGGGGTAAGCCCGTCGATCTTCTTCGCCCGGGCCTCTTCCGCCAGCGTCGCCATCAGCGCCTGGTAGGCGATGCGCAGGCCGCCGTTGTCAGCCACGTTCTCGCCCAGGGTCAGCTTGCCGTTGTGCTTCACGTCGCCGTTGACCGGGTCCTTCACGGAAACGTACTGGTTGTACTGCTCGACGATGCAGTTCGCCCGGCGCTCGTATTCCTTGCCGTCGGCCTCGGTCCACCAGTCCTTGAAGGCGCCGTCCTTGTCGAACTTGCGGCCGGAATCGTCAAAGCCGTGGATGATCTCATGGCCGATGACGCCGCCGATGGCGCCGAAGTTCACAGCGTCGTCCGCGTCGCGGTCGAAGAAAGGCGGCTGCAGGATGCCCGCCGGGAAGGTGATCTGGTTGCGCGACGAGTTGTACGACGCGTTCACCGTGGGCGGCGTGAAGAACGTCCACTCCTTCTTGTCCACGGGCTTGCCCAGGCGCGCGAGGTTGCGCTTGTAGTCGAACTCATTCAGCGCGAAGGTGTTCTCCACCAGCTTGCCCGGCACGATCTTCAGGGTGGAGTAGTCCTTCCACTTGTCGCCGTAGCCGATCTCCTTGGTGAAGGTCGCCAGCTTTTCCTGCGCGCGCTTCTTGGTCTCGTCCGTCATCCATTCCAGGCCTTTGATGTTCTGCTCCAGCGCCTTCTCCAGCGCGGTGACCAGCTTCATCATGCGGGCCTTGCCGTCCGCGCCGAAGGTGCGGCGCACGTACTCCTGGCCCAGCGCTTCACCCAGGCCGGAGTTGCCCAGGCCGCCATCGATGCGCGCCACGCAGCGCTTCCAGCGGGCCTGCTGCTCCTTCTGTCCCTGGAGATACTTGTTGTTGAACTCAAAGCTCTCGTCGATGAACGGCTGCGAGAGGAGAGGCGCGGTGTTGCTCACCAGCTTCCAGCGCAGGTAGGTCTTCAGGTCCTCCAGCGGGATGTTGTTGAACCTGGCATTCATCTCCTGGAAGTACTTCGGCGTCACCACGTTCATCTCCGCGAATTCGGGCACGCCCGTCGCCTTGATGTAGTCGTCGAGGCCGAAGTTCGCGGCCATCTCCAGGAACTTCTGCTTGGACATCTTGTTGTCGCGGGTCTTGGGGTCGCGCAGCGTTACGCGGTCGATGAACGCGTTGGCCATCTGCGTCTCCAGCGCCATCACCTTCTGCGCGTCGGCGGCGGCCTTATCGGCGGGCACGCCCAGCAGGCCGAACATCTTGGTCATGTGCTCGACGTACTTCTGGCGCTTCTCCTTGGAGTTGCCGTCTTCCTTCAGGTAGTCGTCGCGGTCCGGAAGGCCCAAGCCCGCCTGTGAAGCACTGACGATGGTCTTGTTGGAGTCGTGCATGTCCACGCTGATGCCGAATCCCACCAGCCCGGAGATGCCCATGCGGTGCATTCGTGCCAGTTGCTGCATGAAGCCGGCTTTGTCCTTGATGGCGGCGATGCGGTCCAGCTCCGGCTGGATCGGCTTGGCGCCGGCGGCGTTGGCGGTCTTCTCGTCCATGCAGGCGGCGTAGTAGTCGCCGTATTTCTGCGCCAGCGGGCTGCGGTTCTTTGATGTGGATTTGGCTGTCTCTTCCAGGATCTCGTGCAGGACGTCGCGGTTGCGCTCCTGCAGCTCATCGAAGCGGCCCCAACGCGAGCGGTCGCCCGGGATCGGGTTGTTCTTCACCCAGTTGCCGCAGGCGTACTGGTAGAAGTCCGTGCAGGGATTCACGGAAGTGTCCATGGCGCTGGCATCAAAGCCGGCGATCTTCTGCTTGGCGGGCTTGGCGGCCTGCGCAAAGCTCATGCCGGCGCAAAGCGCGAGCACGAAAAGGGTCAGCAGCAAACGACGCATAGGTCTCCTCAGTAAGGGAAAGTATGGGGACGGGCAGAACGGAAAAGTGTACTCCCCGGCCGCTTTCCGGGCTAGTACCGTGGGACGAGCGGCCTCAATGCGCCCGGCGGTCGACCGGCAGGGCTGGTTCGGCGGCGGCCGGCTGGTCGGCCTTGCGCTTCTTCCAGTGGACGTGGGGATTGTTGTCCGCCACGCTGGGGATGACCGCCCGGGCTCGCGCCAAAGCCTGCTCCACGTTCTCGCAGATGTTCTCCGCGCCCACGTGCTCCTGGAAGTCAGACTGCTTCATCAGCGCCGCGGGCTGCGGCGGCGCGCCGCACAGGATCAGCACCCGGCCGCTGGCGCGGACCCGCATCGCTACGTCTTCGAGGGCGAGCAGCCCGGTCGCGTCGAGGGCGGTCATGTTCCGCAGGCGCAGGATGACGACCGGCGGAAGGTCGTGCAGGCGCGCGAAGATCTCCTGGACCTTTTCCGTGGCGCCAAACAGGAAGGGCCCATGGATGCGGAAGATGGTGACGTAAGGCGGGATATCCTTGTCCTGCAGGATGTGCACGCGGCCGCGCTCGAGGTAGTCCTCTGTCACTTCGGAGATCGTCGTCGTGCGGGTCACGTTGCGGATGAACACCAGCGCCGCCATGACCATGCCGAACTCCACCGCGACGGTGAGGTCGGCGAAGACGGTGAGCCCGAAGGTTAGCACCCAGACGGCGATCTCCATCTTGGAGAGCCGCAGCAGTTGCGGGATCTCGTGCCATTCGCCCATGTTGTAGGAGACGACCAGAAGGATGGCGGCGAGCACACACAGCGGAATGAACTTGGCCAGTGGCGCGGCGAACAGCAGGATGCCGAGCAGCGTGACGGCGTGGATCATCCCGGCCATTGGCGTCCTGGCGCCGGAGCGGACGTTGGTCGCCGTGCGGGCGATGGCGCCGGTCGCGGGCAGCCCGCCGACGAGCGGCGAGAAGATGTTGGCCACGCCCTGCGCCATCAGCTCGACGTTCGGGTTGTGCTTGTCGCCGGACATCCGGTCGGCGACCACCGCCGACATCAGCGACTCGATCGCGCCCAGCATCGCCACCGTCAGGGCGGGCGAGATGAGCGGCAGCATCTTGTCGAAGTGGAAGGTCGGGATCTCGAGGTGCGGCAGTCCGGCCGGGATCCCACCGAAGCGCGAGCCGATGGTCTCGACGGGCAGGTGCAGCACCCAGACCAACGCCGTGCCGACCACCAGCGCGACGATGTATCCCGGAACGCGCTTCACATAGCGCGCAAACAGCAGGATGAGCACCAGCGACACCGTCGCCAGGCTGGTCTCAGCCACCGAGAGCGTATTGAAGTGGGTGGCCAGCGCCTTCATGCGCGGGATGAACTCGCCCGGGACCTCGGCGATCTTGAGGCCGAAGAAGTCCTTGATCTGCGTGCTCGCGATCAGTACCGCAATGCCGTTGGTGAAACCGACTACCACCGGCCGCGGAATGAACTTCACCGCCGTGCCGAGCCCGGTGGCGCCCATCACCAGCAGCATGATGCCGGCCATGAAGGTGCACATCAGCAGTCCGGCCATGCCGTGCTTGGCCAGGATGCCGTAGACGATGACCACGAACGCGCCCGTGGGTCCACCGATCTGCACCTTCGAGCCGCCGAGCGCCGATATGAGGAAACCGGCGACCACCGCCGTATAGAGGCCCGCCTGCGGAGGCACCCCGGAGGAGATGGCAAACGCCATGGCCAGCGGCAATGCGACCAGGCCGACAGTCACGCCGGCGATGGTGTCTGAGGTGAAAGTCTTCAGGCTGTAGTCGCGCAGGCTAAGGACGGACTTCGGCAGCCACTCTTCCCAAAAGCTGGCGGGCTTCCGCAGGACGGAAGACACGGGCGCAGGCGCCCCGGCTTGTGCAGGTGTATCCAAGGCAAACGACAGGATGGAGATAGGTCGTGCTGCGATTCTACTAAGCCGGGCCCGCCTAGAACAGCTTGAAGTGGATGGTCAGGTACTTCTTGGGGTTCTCGCGGATGGCCTTCACCAGGTTGCGCGTCTCCACCAGCATCTGGTCGGCGTTGTTGTAGAGCGAGGGATCCTTGAAGAGCTTGCCCACGCTGCCTTCGCCGGCTTCCATGCGGCTGCTTAGCGAGGCGAAGTTGCTCATCGTGGTGTCGAGCTTGCGCGCGAACTCTTCGTCCTTGGCGAACTTGCCGATGGCGCCGCGGCCGGCGTTGACATCGTCCATCAGCTTGTTGGCTTTGGCGATGGTCTCGTTGGCGTTGCGGTAGAGCTCTTCATCCTTGAGGAACTTGCCGGCGTTGCCCTTACCCGCGTTGAGGTCGTCGACGATCTTGTTGAGCTTGTCCACCGACCCACTGATCTTGCGGTAAAGCTCGTCATCACTGAGCAGCTTGCCGATGCTGCCCTTGCCCTTGCTCACGTCGTCCATGATCTTCTGCATCTGGGCGAGCAGGTCGTTGGCCTTGTTGAAGAGCGCGGGGTCCTTGATGAACTTGCCCACCGAGCCCTCGCCGGTCTCGACCGCCGCCAGGATGCGGTCCATGCGCTTGAGCAGTACGTCCATGTTCTGGAGCGTGCCCTGCCCGGCCTTGACCATGTCTTCGATGGAGGTGGCGCCCTCCGACTCCAGCACGTCGCCTTCTTGCACCTGCGCCGCCTTGGCCAAGCGGCTGTCGATGTCCACGAACAGGTCGCCGAGAACGCCGGCTGAGGTCAGACCGGCCTTGGAGTCCTTCTTCACCAGCTTGAGGGCGTCGCCCTGCGCCAGCTTCATGGTGACTTCCACCGGTGCGCCCGGCTTGTCCGGCACGATGCGGATGCCGCTCACGTTGCCGATGGTGACGCCCTGCAGCGTGACCGGCGCGCCCACGCGCAGGCCGTTGGCGGCCTGGAAATATGCCTTCAGGGTGAGCTTGCGGGAGAAGATGCCGGCTGTGCCGCTCATCAGGAAGATGAGCACCGCCAGAACAACACTGGCCACGATGACCGTGACCCCGACCCTCAGTTGCGACCAGCGCAGCTCCTGCTGACTTGGCAAAGTGTGGCTCCCTAGAGTTAGCGCCGCATCATAGCAGATGCGTCAGGCGTTACGGAAGGAAAGGCTGCGCCCCGCCGCCAGCAGGTACGCCGCCGCCCCGCACACGAGGGTCACGTTCAGGCCGAAGTGCACGGCGATGATCATGGCGCTCACCGAGCCCAGCACGGTCGCCGCGCCATTCAGGGCCCAGGCCCACTCGATGCGCCGGTCGCCCAGCTCGTCCATCGCCCGCAGCCCGGTGGGGAACGGCATTCCCATAATGAACCCAAGCGGGATGATGAGCGCTCCGGATATAAGCAGCTTTACGTAAAAGTCGGCCCCGATCATGCCGGAAAGAACCTTCGGCAGCAGAAGCAGATACGTCCCGACCCCGGCCGCGATGACCACCAGCGGCACCCAGACCCGTCGCGGATGCGAGAGCCAGCGCCGCGCGGCGAAGCTCCCTGCCCCGCTCGAAAGCAGCATGAGGAAGATGACCACGGTAAGGGCGTAGGTGGGGTGCCCAAGGAAGAGGACAAAGCGCTGGATCAGGGCAATCTCCACCAGGATGAAACCCAGGCCCACGGCGATGAAGTAAAGCAGGGGCACCTTCGGGCTAAAGCCCGAAGGTGTCGGGTTTTTTGCCAGCCACAGCGGGAGTATGAGGAAGGCGATGACCGCCACGATGCTGATGGCGAAGACCATGAAGAGCACAGTCACCCCCAGGTTGATGCGCCAGTCCATGCCGCGTCCGGTGCCGGCGACGATGTTCTTGAGGACGTGCCCGGTCTTGAGGGTGAAGAAGAAGAAAGGGTTTTTGTCGTAGACGGGAGCGATATTGTAGGGGTAGCTCTGACTTACATGGTATGGATCGCCATTGGTGATCAGTGACGAGAAAATGCCCGCTCTCTGATTCCTTTCCTCGATAAGACGCCGGTTTTTCTCCTCCACATCCTTAGGCAGGCCGATGATTCCTTCAAAAATCACGCGTGCTCCACCGGGAGGATCACCCGGCAAGTAAATGAGATGTAAATTTGGATTGTCCTCCAGATGCGTCTGAACGGTCCGGACCTCATCGAGCGTAAACGGCGATTTTTTTGCTAGCACCAGGACGGGCCGCCCGTCTTGATCGAGCTTCCCGTCGGACACAACAATAAAGTGACCTTCCCTTCGCCGATTGCCTTGTTGCCATAGAGCCACGAGCGCCTGACTCACCACCCTCAGCGCCTCCCTCGGCTCCTTGAACTCCCACCTGGTGATGGCGATGAACCCATCCGGCTTCAAGTGCTGGAAGTACTCCTCGAACGCCTCCACCGTATAGAGGTTGTTCTCACTCAACGCGAAGGCGCCCGCGGCGGTCGAGGCCCAGGTGTCCACCAGCGTCATCTGGATCACGTCGAACTGCTCCGTGGAGTTGCGGATCACGCTGCGCCCGTCGCCGACGACGATCTTCACCTCCGGCCGGTTGTAGAGGTTGTAGGAGTACTCGGCGTGGTTGCCGCGCATGATGTCGGTGGCGATGATGGGGTTGATCTCGATGCCGGTCACGTCCTTGCTGCCGTTGGCGACCGCGCGCAGCACGTCCACCCCGCCGCCCGGGCCGATGATGGCGAACTTGCCGTTCGGCCGCAGCACGTTGGCAATGGACGGCGCCGCCGACATCAGGTCCTTCTTCCAGTTGTAATCGCTTCCGGTCGCGTGCGGAGTGAGGTTCAGGCCGTCATGCGACGCGGCGACCGGCTGCTCCCACTTCTTGGGGTCCACGTTCATGATGGCGGTGGAAGCGTCCGCATCGATGACGATGTAGCGCGCCCCGCCCACCTGGTTCACCTCCACGCGCGAGATGGCGTTCCACTTCGCGTACAGCACCCACGGCTGGTCGCGACGCGCACCCTTCGCGTACACGATGTCGATGAGCTTGCCCGAGTAGTTCGCCGCGATGAGCACGGCGAACCCGGCGGCCACCGCCGCCGCCTGTATCTTTTCTTTCTTCTGCTCTGACCAGACGAACGCCGCCGCGCCCATCAGCACCGAAGCCATCAGGATGGCGTTCGGCCCGCCGATCCAGTTCAGCAGCGGCACCACCGCGATGCATGCCAGCGCTCCGCCCAGCAGGTCCGCGCCGTAGATAGGCCCGATGCCCGCGGCATGGCGCGCAAAAACGACCGAGAAGATAAGGCCCGTGCAGAAGAATGGCACCGCGCACACCAGGTACACGGCCGTCAGCTTGGCAAAGTTCATCCACGTGAGGTCGAGCGAGATGGGCAGGCGCAGCACCACCTGCAAGGCGATCAAGGTGCAAGCTGCGCTCACCAGGCCCACGACGAAGGCCAGCCGCCGTGTCGTCCAGCACTCGAGCTGCGCGCGCCGCACATACGAGAACACGCCGCCCGCGCCCAGCCCCAGCAGCGCCACGGAGATCGCAAGAAAGGCAAAGTGGTAGAAGAGGACGACCGAGAACAGCCGCGTAAGCGCCAACTCCAGCAACAGGCTGGCGCAGCTCACCAGCGCGACGGCCAGCATCACGCGACGTTGGGAGAGTTGGGTAGAGGGGGTCTGGTCAGATGACATTCGTAGTATGAGCGCGACCCGTCATCATACCGGAAGCTACTTCTTGACCTCGGCCAACCAGTTGGTCACCAGCACGAGCGGCGTCTGCTCCTGCTCGGGTGAGATGTTGACCAGGAACTTTTTGCCATCGTCGGTGGCGTCGAAAGATGTGCCCACCGCGCTCACATTGGCCTGGAAGAGGCGCTCGGGCGTGCCTACGTGGATGGTCTCCCCGGTCTCTGCGATCGGCACCGCGTAGATCGCTCCCTGCGGGTCCATGAAGTAGAGCTCCTTGCCGTCTTTGCGCCAGTCCGGGAAGGTGCCGGAGTTCGTGGAGACCTGCCAGCGCCCCTTGGCCCCCTGGAAGCGGGTGAGGTAGACCTCAAGCCGGCCGGAGTCGCTGGAGGTGTAGGCGATCCAGCGGCCGTTGGGAGAAAAGCGCAGCTCGATGATGTTCGAGTTCGGATTCTCACCGGTGAGCACCACAAAAGGCGTCTTGTCCGAAGATTGCAGATCGACGCCATAGATGGCGACGTTCGACGGGCCCGTGCCGCCGACGAACAGAAGATAACGGCCATCCGGCGACCATTGTGGGCTGGCGCAGGCCAGGGCGCCGGAACTTACACGCACCCCGCCCGCGAATTGCGCGTGCTGCGGAGTGGAAGCGAGTGATTCGCCCACGCTCACCTCATCGCCACCGCCATTGGCTGGACGATAGCGGATGCAGTTGCCGGCCTGGGTCTGCGAACCGGTGGAATAGGCCACATACTTGCCATCCGGCGACCAGGAGGGCGTCAAGTGCGTTGAACCGCCAAAGGTCAGGCGGGTGTTCACATTGCGCCGCAGGTCGATGGTCCAGATGTCCTGCATGGGATCACCGCGAGTGACGGCGAGCATGGTGCCGTCGGGGGAAAGACGCGGGTCAATGTACAACTCGCGTTCGCCTACTCTGCCCAGCTTCTTGCCGGTGCGGTCCATCCAGGTGAGCTCTGAGCCCAGGCTGCCGGAGTCGCCGGCCTGATAGATCAGGCTGCCGTTTTGCGCCACGGAGAAGAGCGTGCGCCAGACGCCGGCATCGTGCTGCAAGCGGTCCACCACGGCGGCGGCCTCACCCTTCAACTCTCCCTTGCCTGCATCGAAAGGCTGGGTCATCAGCGCGGAACCTACATGGTAGAAGAGATAACCATTCGCGAATTGCGCGCCGGAATCGCTGGGCATGACCAGCTTGTTCACCTTGCCATCGAGCGAGGCGTAGTAAATGCCCAGCGCGCCATCGGCGGTGCCGCTGTGGCTGGTGGCCAGATACACAAAGTGCGTGCCGTCCACGAAGAAGGGCCAGCGATGGGTCGTTTGCTGTCCGGAAAGCTTGGTCGTCTCCTGGGCCGCGCAGCCCTTGGCGCTCACCCGCCACAGGCCGCCCTGGAAATTGGGCGCGTAGAGGATGACGTCGTCACTGCTCCAGGTGCCGCCGCGCGGGTTCACCGCATCTGCCAGCGCCAGCGCCGGACCGCCGCCCACTGCGATCTTCTTCAGCTTGCCTTCGGCAAAGAAGCCCAGCCACTTACTGTCCGGCGACCAGAAGGGGAACGAAGATCCTTCCGTGCCGACCAGGCGTTGCGCGGCCATGGAGCTCACCGGGCGGACCCAAAGCGCCTTCTGGCTGTTCTCCCCATGCGCGGCGAAGACGATCATTTGCCCGTCGGGCGAGATCATCGCCGGCCCGGCATAGTCGCCCTTCAGGTCGAAGCTGATCTTGTCCGGCGGGATGATCACCGCGCGGATGACGGGCGTTGGCGGCGTGGGGCGCAGGAACCACCCCGCCACGAACGCCAATACGGTGAGCACGCCCGCGATCGCCATGATGCGCCACGGCGGCGCCTTGTGCGCCTTGGGGACCGAGGCCGCCTGGATGGATGTGGTGGAGTGTCCGCTGAGCCACTGGAGTTCGAGCTTGATGTCTCCGGCTGACTGCCAGCGCTCTTCGGGATCTTTCGCCAGCGCCCGCTGCACGATGCGGTCAAAGGCCGGTGGCGCCAGCGGATGCACCGAGCTCACCGGCTCCGGGTCTTTCTCCAGGATGGCGGACATCACGCTGATGCTGGACCTGCCGTCGAAGGCCCTCTTGCCCGTGGCCATCTCATACATCACCGAGCCGAAGGCGAAGATGTCACTGCGCGGATCGGCGTCTTTGCCTTCGAGCTGCTCCGGCGACATGTACTGATAGGTCCCGACGATGGTGCCCTCTTGCGTGATCGGGGTATTGGGCGAAGTCATGGTCGCGGCCGCGCTCAGCGTTGCGGCGGAGACGCCCATCACCGAGACCGTAGGCTTGGCCAGCCCAAAGTCGAGGAGTTTGGCGCCGCCCTTGGTAAGCACGATGTTGCCGGGCTTCAGGTCACGGTGGATGATGCCGCTCTTGTGGGCGCGGTCGAGGCCGTCGGCGATCTGCATCGCCGTCTTCAACAGCTCCGGCACCGGCATCGGCCCCTTCTCCAGGCGCTTGGAGAGCGGTTCACCTTCCAGGTATTCGAGCACGATGTACTCGATGTCGCCTTCCTGGCCGATGTCGTGCAGCGTGCAGATGTGCGGATGGTTCAGCGAGGAGATGGTCCGGGCTTCGCGCTCGAAGCGCTGCTTCAGGTCCGCGTTCTTGCATAGGTGAGCGGGCAGGACCTTGATGGCGACGTCGCGGTCGAGGCGCGTGTCGCGCGCCTTATAGACCTCGCCCATGCCGCCCGCCCCGATGGCGGAGATGACTTCATAGGGCCCGAGTTTGGTGCCGGCAGATAGGCCCATTGGGAGTCTGCGGATTATATGTCAGATAGGCGACTAAGCTTCCAAAATAACCTGCGCCATCGCCGTTTCCGCCGTGTGGGTGAGCGAAAGAGCCACCCGCTTGGCCCCCAGCGCCGCGGCGAACTCGGCCGCCTTGCCGGTGAACAGGATGGTGGGGCGCCCGCCCGGCTCGCGCCCGACTTCCACATCGTGCCACGTCACGCCCCGCCGCAGCCCGGTGCCGATGGCCTTCATCGCCGCCTCTTTCGCGGCAAACCGCGCCGCGAACCGCTCTACCGCGTTCTTCTTGGAACGGCAGTAGTCGATCTCCCGCTGCGTATAGACGCGCTGGAGGAAGCGCTCGCCGTAGCGCTCGATGGCGGCCGCGATGCGCGGGACTTCGGTGATGTCAATGCCGGTGCCGACGATCATGAGAAGTGAAAAGTGTAATTTGTAATTTGTAAAGTGTCCGGCGACGTTGCTGATCCAGGCGGTACAGTCTGAACATCACAGATTACAAATTACAAAACTACAAATCGCGTCACGACAGGCTAGTGGGTCAGTTTGATTTGGCAGATTTACCAGTGCGCGATCGCCGCGCCGCCGCGACGGCACCGCCAAAGATCAGCCCTAAGACCATGCCCACAACCATGTTCCCCATGGCTATTCCGAAGATCATGCCTAGGACCATGCCGCCGCCTGCCGCGAGCCCTGTCCTCATTGTGCCTCCAACAAGCTCACGATTTCCTTAAAGTCTAGGACAAAGAATAAACTAATCTTCATCGCTACGGCTGAGCACTGCTTCCAACAGGCAAACCACTTCTTCCAGCGACCAACGTAGTCGCTCGCATACCAGCATGATGCGGCATGGCGGGTGCAATTCAAGTGCCGTCACTTTTCAAACTGACCCACTACCCACGAAAGCTACTGTTTTCAGAACAGTCTATCTCCGCGGTAGATCAGCCTCCCCTCCACCATCCTCGCCTCTTTCATCAGCGTGTGCTCGCGCGGCGGCTTCTCGTCGTCGATGTGGAGCACGGTATGGCCGTGGGCGGTGAAGTAATCCGAGACGAGCATGCGGTGGCACTGGAAATAGACGCGCTCGGCGCACATGATGGCCACGCGCTTGTTCTCCGCCAGCGCTATCACCTCGTTCGCCGCGCGCTGGAACGGCTCGCTCAGCATGTAGTCGGCGTAGTTGCGGAACGAATCGTTGCGCAGCGCGACGTTCGGCGACTCCTGCAGGGTCTTCTTGCGGCGCCCGCCGAGCGCCTGCATCCACTTGTACTCCAGCCCGATCTCCGGCAGCCACAGCTCCAGCGCTTCGCGATTGAACTGCGGATGCCGGCGGGACATGGGAAAGGCGCGGATGTCCACCAGCACATCGAGTTCATGCGCCTGAAGGACGCGCGAAAAATCAGCCAGGTCGCGGGTCGAATGCCCGATGGTATGGATGACGGCCACTACTTTGAGATGCGCTGCAGCGCCGCGATGATCTGCGCTTCCTGCTCCGGAAACACCGTCCGCAGGTCGAGCAACACCTTGCCCTCGTCTACGCGGGCGATGATCGGCGGGTCGTTCTGGCGCAGGCGCGCGTGGCATTCGTCGGCGCTCTGGCCGGCGCAGGTGATGGCAATGACGAAGGTCGGCAGCACCGCACCGGGCGTGGTCCCGCCGCCGATCACCGATTCACCCGGCTGTATGTCCGCCTGCAGCGTGGTCAGCTTGCGCAGCTCGCCGAGCAGCGCCTGCGCGCGCTTGCCGATCTCTTCCGCGCTCAGCCGCATCATGCGCAGGATGGGCACAGCATCGTGCTCGCCGCGCAGGTAGAGCAGCAGCGTGGCTTCGAGGGCGGCATAGGTCAGCTTGTCCACGCGCAGCGCGCGGAACATGGGATTGGAGCGGATCTTCTGGATCAGCTCCGGACGTCCGCTCAGCATGCCCGCCTGCGGCCCGCCCAGTAGCTTGTCGCCGCTGTAGGTCACCACATCCACCCCGGCGCGCAGGCTCTCCGCCACGCCGGATTCGTTCGTCACGCCCACCGCCCGCAGGTCGAAGAGCGACCCGTTCCCCTGGTCTTCCATCACGGGGATGTTGTGCTTGCGGCCGAGGGCGGCGAGTTCGGCCAGCGGCGGCTGCTCGGTGAAGCCCACGATCTCGAAGTTCGACCGGTGCACGCGCAGCAGCAGGCGCGTCTTGTCGGTGATGGCGCGCTCGTAATCGGCGATGCGGGTGCGGTTCGTGGTGCCGACCTCGCGCAGGGTCGCCTGCGATTTGGCCATCACCTCCGGCACACGGAAGCTGCCGCCGATCTCTACCAGTTCGCCGCGCGAGACGATGACCTCGCCGCCCTCGGCCAGCGAGTTCAGCGCCAGCATCACCGCCGCGGCGCAGTTGTTCACCACGACGGTCGCCACATCGTAGCCCGCATCCGGGCTGAGCAGCTTCTGGAACAGGCGCTGCACGTGGACGTCGCGCTTGCCGCGCTCGCCTGCCTCAAGGTCGAATTCCAGGTTGGAATAGGTAGTTGCAGTGGCGCGGATGTGGTCCACCACATTGCCGGCCATGGGTGACCGGCCTAGGTTGGTGTGCAGCACCACGCCCGTGGCATTGATGACGGGGCGCAGCGAAGGCTGCAGCACCTGGCGCAGTTGACGTCGGACGGCCTCCCCGATGTTGGCTTCATTGACCGCGAGCTTCAGCCCGCGTTCGTCGATCCGGCCGGCGGCGATCTCGTCGCGCAGCCGGGCGACCACGGCGCGCGCGGCATCGGTGACAGCGGTGGGACCGTCTTCGCGCACGGACTCCACCACCGCAGGCAGGCGGAGCACTTCATCCACCGCGGGCAGCAGGCGGAACAGGGCGGCGTTATCGGTCTTGCGAGGCACGGTCAGAAAAGGGTAACCCAGACCGGGCTGGGACAGTTAACAAAGGGGGTGACCAATCGCATACTCATACGTCCCTACCCTATGAACCGCCGCCGCTTCCTGATCACCGCCGCCGCCACCGGGGCAATCGCTGCCGGACAGAACCGAACGTCCACCGCGCCAGCCACCTCCGTACTCACCCCACCCGAGCTCATGGATATCACCCGCGTGCCCGGGTACGCGATGGTCGGTGTGCGGGACGGCAAGCCCGTAGCCGAGTTCGCCGGCCACCGCGCCGCCCCCGCGGCAAATACGGCGCAGGAACCTGTCAACGCCGAAACCTACTTCCCTGCGGCATCGCTGACGAAGGTTGTATTCGTCTGGGCGGTGCGCGATCTGGTGCGGGAAGGCAAGCTCGAGTGGCATAAGCCGCTGCAGGAATACCTGCCTCTGGGCCTGGAAGGAGACGCGGCAAAGATCACCGCCCAACACGTCATTTCCCATTCGACCGGCCTTACCAACTGGCGTTTCGAACCGAACGCCGCGCTCGCCACCAGCTTCGTGCCCGGCACACGCTTCTCCTACTCGGGCGAGGGCTTCTTCCTGTTGCAGCGCGTGGTAGAGCACATCGCCGGCGACTCAGTCGCGAGTCACATGAAGAAGAAGACCCTGCCTGCAGTCGGGATCACCAGTGGCTCGCTGGCCTGGTCGCCCGCGTTACTCACTAACGGAGCCTTGGGGCACAACCGCCAGGGCGACACGATGGTGCGCTCGCTGGTTTTTTATGAACGCAACAATGAGGAAGCGATGCGCGCCGCTGGACTCGATCCCCTGACGGCGAAGACCACGGAGATCGTCGACGCCTACAAAAAGGCCAACCGCCAGACCAATCCGGTCATGCTTTCGCCCAACGTTGCCGGGTCCATGTGGGTGAAGCCGGTAGAGTTTGCGAACTTCCTGCGGCGCGTGCTGGCTGATGCGACGAAGTCGCCGGCGGAATACGCGGCCGTCGTGCCGATGAACGGCAAACTTTCCTGGGGACGCGGCTGGGCCGTTGACCACACCTTTCCCGGCAGCGCGTTGTGGGTCTATGGTGACGGTCCCGGCTACAAGAACTTTGCGCTCGTGCATCCGGCCAGCAAGACGGCCTTGGCCATCTTCACCAACGGTGACCGCGGCGCCAATCTCTACTCCGGGATCTTACGGCAGAAGCTCGGCCGGGACGCCGCGGCCTTTTACTGGATCTAGCCCACCTCTACCAGTCCGTATCTGCGCTGCCAATGGGCGCGGAGCTGCTGCAGCACAACTTCGACCTCCTGCTTGCTGATCTCCGGGTCGCTGCCTGCAACCACCTTCGCTGCCTCTTGCTTGGCGAACTCCAGCACCTTGCGATCGCGCAGCAGGTTGGCGACGCGTAGGTTGGGCATACCGGCCTGGCGGGTACCGAAGAATTCGCCCGGGCCGCGCAGCTCCAGGTCGAGTTCGGCGATCTCAAAGCCGTTCTGCGTTCCGACCATCGCCTGCAAGCGCCGCTCGGCCTCCTCGCTGATCTTGCCGCCCGTCATCAGCACGCAATAGGACTTCGCCGCGCCGCGCCCGATGCGTCCCCGCAACTGGTGCAGTTGTGACAGCCCAAAGCGCTCCGCATGCTCCACGACCATGATGTTGGCGTTCGGCACGTCCACGCCGACCTCGATGACCGTGGTCGAAACGAGGACGTCGATCTCGCCGCGCTGGAAGCGCCGCATGATGACGTCCTTTTCGTCGGCATCGAGACGGCCATGCAGCAGCCCGACGCGCAGGTCGGGAAAGTGCTCCTTGCGCAGCTCGTCATACATGTGGACGGCCGCCTTCAGCCCCAGCTTCGACTTGCCTTTGGCCTTCTCGGCCTCGTCGGGCGTGAGACCGACGAGATCGGCCTCTTCCACACCTTCGATGACCGGATAGACGACGTAAGCCTGGTGCCCCGCCTTCACCTGCTTGCGCACGAAGTCCCAGACCTCGCTGGAGCGCTCGTCAGAGACGCGACGGGTGGTGATGGGCGTGCGCCCGGGCGGCAACTCGTCGAGCACACTGGTGTCGAGGTCGCCATACATCGTCAGGGCCAGCGTGCGCGGGATGGGCGTCGCCGTCATGACGAGCACGTCCGGTTCCGCGCTGCCCTTCTTCATCAGCTTGAAGCGCTGCATCACGCCGAAGCGGTGCTGCTCGTCCACGATGACCAGCCCCAGCTTCGCGAATTCCACCTTCTCTTCGATGAGCGCGTGCGTGCCGATCACCAGTTGCGCGTCGCCCTGCATGATGTGGCGCCGGATGCGCCGCTTCTGGTCAGGTTCGAGCGACCCGGCCAGGAACACGATGCGATAGCCGAGGGGCTCCAGCAGCCGCCGCGCCGAGAGGTAATGCTGCGTCGCCAGGATCTCGGTGGGGGCCATCATCGCGGCCTGATAGCCGTTCTCGATGGCGATGACCGCCGCCTCGAGCGCCACGATGGTCTTGCCCGAGCCGACGTCGCCCTGCAGCAGCCGGCGCATCGGCGCGGGATGTTCCATGTCGTCGGCGATCTCGCGCAGCACCTTCTTCTGCGCTACCGTGGGATGGAAAGGCAGGAACTTCTTGATCGCGGCGCGCACCTGGTCGCTCAGGTCAAAGCTGATGCCCGGCCGCGCGCGCAGGCGCCTGCGCTTGAGCTCCAAGCCGACTTCCAGGAAGAACAATTCTTCGAAGATCAGGCGCACGTGCGCCGGGGTGCGGGCGTTGAGCAGGTCCGGCACGCTCTCGCCCACCGGCGGAAAGTGGACGTGGTGGAACGAGGGCCCGCGCTCCATCAGCTTCATGCGCTCGCGCACGGCGCGCGGGATGCCGTCAGGGATGGTGTCGCCGATGTTCTGTAGCGCGCCGAAGATGATGCGCCGGAACCAGCGCGAGGTCAGCTTCTGGTTTGCCGCCGACTCATAGATGGGCACGATGCGCCCGATCTCCAGCGACTGCTCCACCTTGCGCTCGGCCTCGCGCTCCGCCGCCTCGGCCCCGACGCCGGGTTCCGTGATGGGCTCGGTGAGGATCTCGAACTGCGGCTGGATGATCTGTAACCCGCCGCCGCGCCCGCGCGTGTTTTCCTCCACCTTGCCGTAGAGCGCGACCAGTTGCCCGGGCTTGAACTTGTCTTTGAGATAGGTGCCGTGGAACCAGAGGCATTTCAGGCGCGCGCGTCCCTGGCCGAAGTTGACCTCGAAGAGCGGCATCCGCTTGGTGCGGAAGAGCATGGAGGTCCGCACTTCGGCGATCACGCTGGCCATCTCGCCGGGCTTCAGCTCCGCGATGCTGCGCGGGTTGACCCGGTCTTCGTAGCGGAAGGGCAGGTAGTACAGGAGGTCTTCGACCGTCTCGATCCCCTTGGTGGCGAGCATCTCCGCAACGCGCGGGCCGATGCCCTTTACGTACATCACCTTAGTATCGAGCTGCAGCATCGCCGCGATAGTAACAAAAGGCCCCAAGGAACCTGGCCCGGCCGAGTTTTTCTCGGGTCTTGGCCTTATTCCTGCACCCTTTGTTACTCCCGTAACCACGGTTCCGCGCTAAAATCCTGCTGCACCCCCCGGGCCCGCTATCCTTAAGCCAGCTATGCAGAAGATTGCCATCCTGTATGACGCCTCCCAGGCCGTCATGTCCACGTTCGACCTGGACGAAGTCCTGGCCCAGATCCTGGCGATCCTGCGCGACTACTTCCAGATCGAGACGGGCGCGGTCTTACTGTACGACCCCGGCGCCAAAGAGCTTTATGCCCGGAAAAAGTTCAACCGCGAAGGCACCTACGACGTTCGCATCCCGATGGGCGAAGGCCTGATCGGCTCGGCCGCCCGGCTCAAGCGCCCGGTCTATGCAGGCGACGTGCTGAAGGACCCGCGGTACATCAACACTGTGCCCAGCACGCGTTCCGAGCTCGCCATCCCACTGCTCATCCGCGATGAGGTGGTGGGCGTGCTCGACATGCAGAGCGACCGGCCGCACTTCTTCGACAATGAGACCATCGACCTGCTGACCCTGTTCTCCACCCAGGCGTCCATCGCCATCGAGAATGCGCGCTTGTACTCCCTGGAGCAGCGGCGCGCGCGTCAGCTTGAGGCCATCAACGCAGTCGCGCGCCAGACCACGGCGGTCATCGAGCTCGACGAGCTGCTCGACAAGGTCTGCATCGCCGTGCTGGAGCGCTTCACCACCGACCATGTCAGCATCCTGCTGCTGGAAAAAGGCCAGCTCCTGCTGCGGGCGCAGCGCGGGAACCTCACGCCTCTGATGGCGGAAGGGGACGTGATCCCGACCTCGGCCGGGCTGACCTCGCAGGCGCTCATCTCCGCCAAGACCGTGCTCCAGAACGATGTTTCCGGCTCCCGCGACTATGTGCCCGGCTATGCCGAAGCCAAGGCCGAGGTCTGTGTCCCGCTGATCTTCTTCGGCGAGAAGCTGGGTGTGCTGGTGCTCGACAGCAAGACGCCCCATGCCTTCCTGGAAGGCGACATCCCGCCGCTCGAATCGGTGGCCGACATCTGCGCCGCCGCCATCCAGAACGCGCACCATTTTGAAAGCGCCAAGCAGCTTGCGTACCTTGACGGTCTCACCGGCATCTTCAACCGGCGCTTCTTCGAGATGCGCATCGTGGAAGAACTGGAGCGCGCGCAGCGCTACAAGTCTGACCTGTCGGTCATCATGCTGGACATCGACAACTTCAAGAAGCTGAACGACGAGTTCGGCCACCTGCTGGGCGATGAAGTCCTCCGCCAGGTCTCCAGCATCCTGCAACAGCACCTGCGCAAGGGCGACGTCGTCTGCCGCTACGGCGGCGAGGAGTTTGCCATCCTCCTGCCGCAGGCCAACATCGAGAGCGCCCTGGAAGTCGCCGAAAAGCTGCGCCGCACCATCGAGGCATGGCACTTCCCCGGCGTGCCGCGCCCGGTGACCGTCAGCGTGGGCGCCGCCAACTTCCCCGACTTCGGCGAGACCCGCGACGAAGTGGTCTCCGCCGCCGACACCGCCCTCTATACGGCCAAGCAGGAGGGCCGCAACCGCGTCATGAGCGCGGCCGCTTCCAGCGCGGCCAAACCCGGCGCCGGTACTACCAAGAGCAGAAAAACGAACGCCTAGGCCCGCCCAGGACCCCATGAAAGCCGCTACTCCTCCTACCCCGATAGAAAAACCTGCCAGCCGCGTCGCCTTGGTCCGCCTGAGCGACACGGAAGCCGACCTCATCGCCGATTGCTTCAAGCAGTTCAAGATCCGCACCAAGCGCATCGAGGACGATGCCCCGGCAACGCTGCTGAAGGAAAAGTTCGAAGGCTGTGTCGTGCGCCTTGATGATCCGGGGGCCGAGGAGATACTCCAAGCGGCGCGCGGCTCGCGGTCGAACCGGGCCATCGTGCTGTACGGCATCGCGGAGTGCATCCGCGCCGCCATGAAGTTCTCCCGCTTCGGCATCAATGCCGTGCTTACCGATCCCGTGGAGCGCGCAAATGTGTTGAAAGCCGTGCGCGCCACCTACCTGCTGGCCTTGCACGAGTTCCGCCGTTACGTCCGCGTGCCCGTGGCCATCACGGTCACGGTCCGCGCGGGTGGACGCTCGGTGAACACCATGAGCCACGAAGTCTCCAGCGGCGGCATGTCCCTGGAATCGCCCGACTTGTTGCCCGGCGCGAGCAAGGTCGAAGTCTCCTTTGAGCTCCCAGGGGAAGATCGCATCAGCATGCCCGCGGAGATATGCTGGCGCCGCGAGCCCAGCTCCACCCTCGGCGTCCGCTTTGACCTGCACGACGCCCGCCGCCAGGTCGTCCGCAACTGGATCGAGTCCTACGTGGAGGACTGAAACCTTCTGGGCCGCTCTCGCGTAGCGTATCCTTGAGAAGTACTCATGAACACGCTTGAGCTCATCCAGGTCCGCAAGACCTACGACAAGTTCGTCGCCGTCGACGACCTCTCCTTCAATATCGCGCAGGGCACCATGTTCGGGCTGCTGGGCCCGAACGGCGCCGGCAAGACCAGCACCATCCGCATGATGATGGGCATCACCCTACCGGATGCCGGCGAAGTCCGCATGTTCGGCGAGCCCTTCCGCCGCAAGCACCTCGAGCGCGTCGGCTACCTGCCTGAGGAGCGCGGCCTCTACCCGAAGATGAAGGTGCTGGAACAGCTTGTCTTCCTTGGCCAGACGCACGGCCTCACCGCAAACGACGCCAAGCAGAAGGCCAACGCCTGGGGCGAACGCCTGGAGATCGCCGAGAGCTTTGGCAAAAAGACCAACGAGCTCTCCAAGGGCATGCAGCAGAAGATCCAGTTCATCGCCACGCTGATGCACGACCCCGAGTTCATCGTGATGGACGAGCCGTTCTCCGGCCTCGACCCCGTGAACTCCAAGATCCTGGAGAACGTGCTCGTCGAGCTGAACCGTAAAGGCCGCACCATCCTCTTTTCTTCCCACCGCATGGACCAGGTGGAGAAGCTCTGCGACTCCATCTGCCTGGTCAACAAGGGCCAGGCCATCCTCAAGGGCGAACTCAAGGCGGTGAAGGCCAAGTACGGCCGGGACACGGTGCAGATCGCCTTCGAAGAGAACGGCTCGGTCGACGCCGGCTTCCTCCGCAACAACGCTATGGTCCAGGCGCTCGACCATTACGAAGGCCACATCCAACTGCGCCTGGCGCCGGGCTCCGACGCGCAACAGCTTCTGCGCGACGTTGCCGGACGCTCGCGGCTGCATCGTTTCGAGGTGATGGAGCCTTCGCTGGAAGACATATTCATCGACGTGGTGGGCAAGTCCAATGCTTAACGTGAACCTGAAGCATGTGTGGATCGTGGCGCGGCGCGAGTACCTGGAGCGCGTGCGCACCAAGGCGTTCATCATCATGACCATCCTCACCCCGGCGCTGATGTTCAGCTTCGCCGTGGTCCCCAGCCTGCTCTCGATGAAGCGCGCCACCGGCGACCGGAACCTGGTCGTCGTCACTGCCGACGCGAAGCTCGGCGAGACCATCCGCGAGGAAGTCCAGCGCCCGGCCGCACAGGCCGACCTTGAGGCCCAGGAGAAGAAGCGTGACGGCCCGGTGCCGGTGCTGCGCTACCAGGTCGAGCTGAGCAACGACGTCTCCGACGAGAACCGCAAGGCGCTGCAGACGCGCGTCGACCGCAAGCAGATCGACGGATTCGTTTGGCTCACGCCAGATGGGATCCAGAGCGGGAAGTTCGATTACGTCGCCCGTTCCACCAGCGACTTCGTCGAGATCGGCATGCTGCGCACGACGATCAATCGCGCCTTCATGCGCCACAACCTGAGCGCCTTCGGCATCGCCGGCGCTGACTTTGACCGCGTGACCAAGCGCCTGGACCTCACGCCCATCACCTGGAAGGACGGCAAGGCCGCCAGCAGCGACTTCCGCGTCATGCTCTTTGGCTCCATGTTCCTGATGCTCACCCTCTACATCACGCTGCTGATGTACGGCATGAACGTGATGCGCGCGGTGCTGGAGGAAAAGACCTCGCGCATCATGGAGGTGCTGATGTCCGCCCTCACGCCGGCCGAGCTGCTCAGCGGCAAGATCCTGGGCGTCGGCGCCGTCGGCATCACCCAGATCCTCATCTGGACCACGATGGGCGCCATCCTCACGGCGCCGGGCATCGCCGCGGCATCCTCGATGCTCAAGGGCGTGAACTTCACCGCCGCCACCGCGATCTACTTCATCGTCTTCTACCTGCTCGGGTTCCTGCTGTACAGCGCGATGTTCGCCGCCGTCGGCTCCATGGTGAACTCGGAGCAGGAAGCGCAGCAGCTCCAGTTCTTCGTCATGCTGCCGCTGATGATCTCCACCGTGCTGATGATGCTGGCCATCACCAAGCCGAACGACCCCATGACCGTGGCGGTCTCGATGTTCCCGTTCACCTCGCCGCTGCTGATGTACCTGCGCATCGTGGTGCAGCAGCCGCCGTTCTGGCAGATCGCCGCCTCGATCGCCATCCTCATCGTGACGATCCTGGGCATGATGTGGGTCTGCGCGCGCATCTACCGCGTCGGCATCCTGATGTACGGCAAGAAGCCCACGCTGCCGGAGATCATGAAGTGGATCAAGTACGCGTAGACGAGCAGCCTTTAGGTTAACTGGCGGCTGACGGCTTGTTTACAATCCTTCCGTGCCGCAACCAACTCCAGCCCCTGCTGACGCGAACGAGCCCGAGGCCCGCTTCACGCTGCGCCAGCGCCTGGCCATTGCGCTGATCAGCGCGGTCGGTACGTTGGCCATCAGGCTCATCGGCCCCACCCTGCGCTATCGCGTGGAGATAGAACCCGGCGGCCCGCCCGAGCCGCTGCTTGTCCCCGCGGTCTATTGCTTCTGGCATCGTTGCGTTTTTGCTTCGGCATACTTCTATCGCAACCGGCAGGTCGCGGTGATGACCAGCCGCAGCTTTGACGGCGAAAACATCGCGCGCATCATCCAGAACCTGGGGTTCCGTCCCGTACGCGGCTCGAGCTCGCGCGGCGCCGTGGGCGCGCTGCTCGGCATGCACAAGGAGATCGAGGCGGGCCGCACCGCCGCCTTCACCATCGACGGCCCGCGCGGGCCGCGCTACGTCGCCAAGCCCGGGCCGGTGCTGTTGGCGAAGAACACCGGTGTGCCTATCGTCTGCTTCCACATGGCGCTGGAGCGCGCGTGGGTGTTGAAGTCGTGGGACCTGACGATGATTCCCAAACCCTTTTCCCGCGCGCTGCTGCGCGTGAGCCGCCAAATTCCCGTCCCGCCAGACGCTGACGAGGCCACTTTGCAGCGTATCCACGCCGAGATGCAGGCCGCGCTCGACCGCGTGCGCGAAGACGCCGACGCGCGCGTCGCCACGCCTATGCGCGAGCCGGATTTCTGATACCCTAGTCTCCACAATCGAACTTAGGTTCGCGCGTTTTTTCGGGAAGCGGGTGCAAATCCCGCGCTGCCGCGCAACTGTAAGCGGACTCGCAATACCGGCCTCGGCCACTGTGACCTTGCGTCATGGGAAGGCCTGCCGGAGCAGAGTGGCGACACTCGGTCCGCAAAGCCAGGAGACCGGCGCGAACCGCAACGTCAACCCTCACTCGCGTGCCTAGGAGGATTGCACCATGCGTCGTCTCTTCGTTGTCCTGCTGTTGTCGTCGCTTCCGCTTCTCGCCCAGACCATCACCGTAAAAGATCCGCAAGGCCGGCCCGTGGCCGGTGCGCGCGTCTCCCTCCAGTCGTCGAGCCAAGGTCAAGTCCTGGAAGTCCGGACTACCGCGGCCGACGGCACGGTTTCTGTGGGGGGTGGCCCGGCATCGCATGTCGAGATCTTGGCCCCCGGCTTCGGTCCATACTCGGACTCGGTTCCCACCGCGGACCAGACCATCACCCTGCGCCTTGCCCCGGTCACGGAAACCGTCATCGTCACCGCGGCCGATACGCCGCTTGAAGTCCAGCAAGGCAACGCCTCCGCCTCCCTGCTCAGCTCCGACCAGCTCGAACTCATGCAGCCGGTGAGCGCCGCCGAAGCCATTCGCTTCCTGCCGGGCGCAGTCGTCAACGCCGCCGGACGCCGCGGCTCGCTCTCTTCCCTCTTCGTGCGCGGCGGCGAGTCGCGCTACAACAAGGTCATCGTCGACGGCGTGCCCGTCAACGACACCGGCGGCACCTTCGACTTCGGCGTGGTCCCGATGCAGGAGGTCGAGCGCGTGGAGTTCGTGCGCGGCGCCAGCAGCGCACTCTACGGTTCTGACGCGATGACCAGCACCGTCCAGTTCTTCACCCGCACCGGCAGCACCCGCGTTCCGGAGCTGCGCTTCGGCGCCGATGGCGGCAACTTCGGAACCGCGCACGGCTATGCGTCGCTTGCCGGCGCGTATCGGCGCTTCGATTACAACGTCTTTGCCGATGAAACTCACAGCGAGGGCCAGGGCGTGAACGACGCCTACTCGAACTCATCGCAAGGCGCGAACCTCGGCGTGCAGATCACGAAGGATGTCGCCTTCCGCCTGCGCACGCGCCATTCCAACTCGCGCACCGGGGTCCAGTCGTTCTGGAACTTCAACGGCCAGCCGCTGCTGCCCTTCGATACGGACCAATACGCCCGTCAGAACAACTTCCTGGCCAGCGGCGAGCTGACCATCCTGGCGCCGGCCAACTGGCAGCACCGCATCTCCGGCTACGAGTACCACCACAAGCGCCTCAACCGCGACCAGGCGCCTGACCGCGGCTGCGGCCCGCCGCTCTTCCTCGACTGCGACTTCAACGACCTCTTCACCCAGAACAAGGCGGGCCTTGCCTACCGCGCGGAGTGGTCGCCGCGCGCGAACCTGCGCACCAACCTCGGGTATGAGTTCGAAGTCGAGAACGGCTACGTCAACCAGGACTTCTCCGGCTTCACCATCAACAGCCACGGCCTGCGCCGCAATCACGGCCTCTACGGCGAGCAGTACCTGCAATTCGGGCGGGTCATCTTCCTCGGCGGCGTGCGCTGGGTGAACAATGAGACCTTCGGACACCGCGCCATTCCGCGCGCCGCGATCACCGTGCAGGCCCTCAACGCGCGTGGCCCTGTCTTCACCGGCACCAAGCTCCGCTTCGCCTATGGCGAGGGCATCAAGGCGCCGCGGCTGGAGGAATCGTTCGGCGCGGTCGGCGCCTTTGGCATCGTGACCCTGCCGAATCCCGACCTCAAGGCGGAGCGCAACCGCTCGCTCGAAGCCGGGATCATCCAGAACTTCGGCCTGCGCACCGCGCTCACCGCCACTTATTTCAACAATCGCTTCAGTGACCAAGTCGCCTTCAGCTTCAATCCTGCGACCTTCACCAGCCAGTACGTGAATCTGAATAAGGCCCTGTCGCACGGCGCGGAGGTCGAGCTGCACACGCGCCCCATCGACCGCCTTTCGTTCACGGCCAGCTACACCCACACCTCCACGCAGGTGCTCGTCGCGCCTTTGGCCTTCGATCCGCTGCTACAGGCCGGACGCCCTCTCTTGCGGCGTCCCCGGCACGCCGGTGGACTGCTCGCTACTTATGCGCACCGCCGTTGGGGAGCCAGCCTGGGCGGCAGCTTCGTCGGCCGCCGCACCGACTCTGACTTTGGTTACACCACGCCGCCCGTCACCCACGCCGCCGGTTACGCCCGCTGGGATATGGGCGCTTGGTACGCGCTGAACCGCTACGCCACCGCCTATGCCAACGTCGAGAACCTGTTCAACCGGAAGTACGAGGAGGTCGCCGGCTATCCAGCGCTGAAGGCAAACTTCCGGGCAGGGATGCGGTTCCGTTTCGGCGGGGAATGAGCCCCGAGCCTGTGGAAATCCCGCTGAGCCCCATTCAGCCTTGCGTTGACCGTTGCCCGCGCCCGCATTTAGGATGAATAGTTGCACTTCCGGCGCGGGCCGCGCCGTATACTTTGGCCCGTTTTAGCGAACGACCCTTAGCGAACCAGGAGAGTCCCCCAACATGTCTATCCAGGACAAGGTCAAGCAGATCATCATCGAACAGCTCAGCGTGGAGGCCGGCGAGGTCACGCCCACCGCCTCGTTCGTCGACGACCTGGGCGCCGATTCGCTCGACCGGGTGGAACTCATCATGGCCTTCGAGGAGGCCTTCGACCTGGAGATCCCGGACGACCAGGCCGAGACCATCAAGACCGTGCAGGACGCGGTCGACTACATCGAAAAAAATTCCAAGACCGTCAAGCAGTAGTCCACATCCAATCAGAAAGGCCAAAACCGCATGGCAGCCGTTGAAGAAAAAGTAAAGCAGATCATCGTGGAACAACTCGGGGTGGATGAGGGCGAAGTGACCTCCAGCGCCTCTTTCGTAGACGACCTGGGCGCCGACTCGCTCGACACCGTCGAGCTGGTCATGGCGTTCGAGGAAGCCTTCGACATCGAGATCCCGGACGAGGACGCCGAGAAGATCCGCACGGTCAAGGACGCCGTGGACTATATCTCCAAGAACGCGAAAGGCGGCAAGTAGCTTGGGTCATGTCAATGGCCGCCGCGTGGTGGTCACGGGCCTGGGCCTCATCTGCGGCGTGGGCCACAATGTAGCGGACACCTGGTCGGCCCTGCAGGCGGGCAAGAGCGGCGTCGCGCCCATCACCCACTTTGACACCAACGGCTTCGCTTGCACCATCGCCGCCGAGGTCAAGGGCTTCGACCCGCTGAACTTCGTCGAAAAGAAAGAGATCAAGAAGATGGGCCGTTTCATCCACCTGGCGCTCGCCGCCACCGATGAAGCGATGAAGATGTCCGGCCTCCAGGTCACCGAAGCCAATGCCACCCGCGTGGGCGTGCACATCGGCAGCGGCATCGGCGGGTTCGACGTCATCGAGCGCGAGCACACCAACCTGATGCAGGGCGGCCCGCGCAAGATCTCGCCCTTCTTCATCCCGGCCTCCATCGTCAACCTCGCCGCCGGGCACGTCAGCATCCGCTACAACGCCAAGGGGCCCAACGAGGCCACCTGCACCGCCTGCACCACCAGCGCGCACGCCATCGGCGACGCTTACAAGATCATCGAGCGCGGCGATGCGGACGTCATGATCGCCGGCGGCACCGAGGCCGCCATCACCCCCATGGGCGTGGGCGGGTTCGCCGCCATGCGCGCCCTCTCCACCCGCAATGACGACCCGGCCACGGCCAGCCGTCCGTGGGACAAGGACCGCGACGGCTTCGTCATCGGCGAAGGCGCGGGCATCCTCATCCTGGAAGAGTTGGAGCACGCCCAGCAGCGCGGCGCGACCATCTACGCGGAGATCGTGGGCTATGGCATGTCGGCCGACGCCTACCACATCACCCAGCCCGCCGAGGAAGGCGAAGGCGGTTACCGCGTGATGATGAACGCCATGAAAGACGCGGGCGTGAAGCCGGAGCAGATCGGCTACGTCAACGCGCACGGCACTTCTACCCCGCTGGGCGACGTGCTGGAGACCAAGGCCATCAAGCGCGCTTTCGGTGAGCATGCCACCAGCAAGAAGCTGGCCGTCAGCTCCACCAAGTCCATGACGGGGCACCTGCTGGGCGGCGCCGGCGGCCTGGAAGCGGGCATCACCATCCTGGCGCTGCGCGACCAGGTGCTGCCACCCACGGCCAACATCTTCAACCAGGACCCGGAGTGCGACCTCGACTACGTGCCTAACGCGGCCCGGAAGGTCGAGGGGATGGAGTACGCCCTCTCCAACAGCTTCGGCTTCGGCGGCACGAACGGCTCGCTCATCTTCAAGCGCTGGCAATAAAAAAAGCAGCCCGCAGGCTGCTTCGACCTTCCCCGCAGACTCTAGACCATCTGGTAGGAGCGCCCGACGCGCTCCATCTTGAGCCGTATCTGCTCTTGCTGCTTCTGTATCTTCTCCTGCTGCTGCTTGAGGTCCTTGTGCAGGCGCTCCTGCATCTGCTCCAGGCGCTTGTGCATCCGCTCGTAGCTCTCGCTGAAGCTCTTGCCCAGCTTCACTCTGCCGTCGGCGATCCGCTCGATCTCCAGGTCCCGTAAACGACGAAGCGCCTTATCCAGGCGCTCCGTGTCAAACTCGTAATTGAATCCACTCTCCCCATCCCACTCGAAGAATCGACTTTCGTCGCCGCCCTTGACTTCGGGCAGGGTGATGGTCACGTTCTGCTCGCGCTTGTCGCGCACGATGGTCAGCGTCATCGGGCCGCCCTTGCGGCGCAGAACGCGGTTCCAGTCGTTGCGGTCCTCGATGGACTCGTTGTCCACCTTGGTGATTACGTCACCGGCCTTCAGGCCTGCGGCCTCGGCCGCGCTGCCCTTCTCCACCGAGCGGATCAGGACGCCCTCGCCCGACTTCACGCCGAAGAACTCGCCCAGTTGCGGCGTGAGGTTGTCCACCATCATGCCGGTGCGGCGCGAGTATGAGCGCCATACCATCTCGACCGCCGGGATCTGGATGTCCGGGATGTTGATCTCCGGGTTCACGCGGATCACGCGGCCGGGCGCCGCGCGCATCATCGAATCGCGCGCCGCCAGGGTGGCCTCGATCTGCATCGGCTGCCCGTCGCGGCTGATACCCAGTGTCACCTTGCGCCCTGCCGGCGTCTCGCGCAGCATCCGGCGCAGTTGCTCCTCGCCTTCCACGCGGGTGCCGTTGAACTCCAGCACCACGTCGCCTTCCTTCAGCCCCGCCTTGCCGGCGGGAGCATCACGGTCGACCATCGTGATCTCGACGCCGCGCTCTTCCTTGAGCTTCAGCGGTGCGACGCGGTCCGCGGTGATCTCGCGGATGTCGACGCCCAGGTACGACTGCCCTTTACCGCCGGCCGTGACCATGGTGTAGGCACGCGTCTCCGCCTTCGGAGCCGGCGCCGGCTTGGGCGGCTTGGGTGGGTCCTGCATGTTGCCCGCGGCTGCGATGGCGCTCAGCGCCAGCAGCGCGATCGTGGATGTGATGGCTCGCTTCATGGTCTTTCTCCTGCTTATCGGCCTGACTTTGTTCGCTTGAAGTAGATGTTGCCGTTCGATGTGTGTACTTTCATCACCGCGCCGCCGCCGTTGAGGCTGCCCTCGCCGAAGACCTGACGCGGCCCAAAATTGCTGCCTTCTGTAACGATCCGCAGGCCGGGGAACTCGCTGTGGATCTTGTGGCCATTCGATAGCTCGATCGCCGCCTGGATGGTCACTGCAATGTCAGACGGCAGATACACCACAATGTCACCCGTGGTGGTGGCCAAATGTGTCTCGCCGATCTTGGCGGCGATGAATTCGGCCTCGATGGGCCCATTGGCCGTCTCCGCCCGTACGCCGCTGGTCAGGCGCGCCAGCTTGATGCCGCCGCCCTGCGTGCTGGCGCGCACCAAACCCTTGGCCGAGAGCAGCCGGATGCCGCCCCCTGCCGATTCCAGCCGCGCCCATCCGTTCACGTCGCCCACTTCGATGGTGCCGCCCGCGGTGGTCGCGATGAGGTCACCGCACTCCTTCACCCCGATGCTGCCGCCCGCCGTCTCCACCCGGACGCTCTGCCCGCCCTTTTGCACCTGCACCGTGCCGCCGGAGGTCACGGCCACGATCTTGCCGCCCACGTTGCCGATGGTGATGTTGCCGCCGGCGGTGGTGAGGTTCACGTCGCCGTTCACCCGGCCGACCTCGATGTTTCCGCCCAGCGTGCTGGCATGCAGCGACTCGCCAATGTCATCCGCACTGATGCCGCCGCCCGCCGTCTGTGCATAGGCCTTGCCACGCACTGCGTATACGCCCACCGGGCCGCCCAGTGTCTCCAGGCGCACCTGGTCGGTGTCCTTGGGCATGGTCACTACGTACTCCACGCTCATGCGGCTGCGCCGCGGGCGTGGGCCCACCCAATCGCCGGAGACGATAGCCCACTCGCCCTTGCGTCCGGCGCCCACGTTGAAGGTCGCAAACTCGCGCTTGGCTTCGTCTTCACTGGAACGGTGCACGATCTTGCGCACCTTGTACGTCACCGCGCTGGCATTGGCGTCCCCACGCACCTGGACCCCGCCCATCGCGGAATACAGCTTCAGCATCCTGCCCGCAGGCAGGTTGCCGGAGGTCTCCTGGACCCACTTGTCTCCCTCGCGGAAGACGCGGACTTCTTTCTCCTGCGCCGCCGACAGGGTGCCGAGCGCCAGCCACAGCGCCACGCCCAGCACGGATTGGAATCTCTGTTTCACCTTTGGTCCCAACTTCCTCTAATCGATCTCCGGCAGGGTCGCCAGTACGCGCCGCGATTCGGTGCGGATGTACGGGTTGCTGTCCTGCTCGGCCAGCGCGCGGAGCGTCGCCCGCACGCTGCTGTCGGCCGAAGCCGGCCGCAGCGCCCGGATGGCCTCGCTGCGGATGCCGGAGTTGGAGTCGCGCAGCAGCGCTTCCAGCACGGCGTCACGCACGCGGACGTCCTCGCGCACAAAGTCCTTCAGCCCGGCCAGCGCCTTGAGGCGGACGCCGGGGTTCTTGTCATAGCGCAGCGCGAAGATCAGCGCCTCGCGGATGTGATTGTCCTGCGGCTTCTGCGTCAGCACGTCGATGGAGTCCAGCCGCACGCCGGAGTTGTAGTTGCTGCGCGCCGCGTAGAGCAGCAGTTGCTGGATCTTGGGGTCGTCAAGCGAGCCCTGCGCCGTGTCCTGCACCAGCCGGTCATAGCTGATCTGCACGTTGTTGGTTCCGGGGGTCTGGGTGATGCCGCGGATGGAAGCGATGGCCGCCTGGGAGCTGTCCTGGTCTGCCGCCTGGTTCGGGGTGACCACATTGCGCGGGATGAACGATGTCAGCGCGCCGCCGGCAAAGCCGATCATCAGCAGCACCACGGCGAGCGCGGGCTGGAAGCGCACCTGGCGCATCCATCCGGCCAGGTCCATGGTCCAGCGGGAGAAGCCGCGCGCCTGCTCGGCGGTCTCCAGCGCCTCCTGCAGGCGCATGCGCGAGGCCGCCAGCAGGTTCGGCGAGACTTCCGGGAGCGGTTCGTACATCGCCGTCTTCAGCCCCTGCAGCGCGCCGACTTCGGCCTTGCAGCCTTCGCACTTGTGCAGGTGCATCTCCAGCTCGTGGCGCGCGTCGTCCGCCAGTTCGTCATAGACGTACAACGCGCCGTTGTTCTTGACCCATTCGCAGTTCATGGTCGCTTACCTCAAAACTTTCCGGCTAGCGCATCGGCGCCAGCGCGCCCCGCAGCTTCTGCGTGGCGCGGAAGAGCGTGTTCTTTGCCGTCTCTTCCGTCGTGTTCAGCATCTCTCCGATGGTCCGGAGCTTCAATCCCTGGTAGTGCTTCAGCTCGAACACCATGCGCTCGCGCGGCGTAAGCCGGTTGAGCGCCTTGGCGATCTTGCCGCCGAGCTCGCGCCGCATGAGGTCGCGCTCCGGGTTCGCCCCGGCGCGCTCATCGGCCACGTTGTCGATCACGCTGTACTCTTCGCCTTCCGAGTCCGTGACCACCGCCGCGTCTTCCTTGCGCGTCTGCCGGCGCCGCAGATGGTCGAGGCACAGGTTCGTCACGATGCGGTAGATCCACGTGTAGAACGAGCACTCGAACCGGAAGTTCCCCACGTGCCGATAGGCCTTGAGGAAGGCTTCCTGGTAGATGTCCTGCGCGTCCGCTTCACTGCCGGTCAGGTGGAGGGCCAGCCGCAGCACCGCCTGGTCGTACTGCCGCACCAGCGCCTCGAAGGCGGCGCGGTCGCCCTGTTGCGCCTGGCGGATAAGATCGGTGTCGTCGACTCGGCTCAGTGGTGTGCTGATCATGCCCGGCCCATTTTTGTCAGGCTGGCTGTATCGGTTTTGACTGCCTGGCCTTACACCCGGGGCCGGTGCACTCAACTGGCTTATCCTGGCGGTTGCGGCACCTAGCTTCACTCGTCGCGGTCCTCTGCCCTTCTCTTCCAAGCAGATAGACGCCCCGAGCCGGGTTTCGTAAGCAGGCATTATAGCGATTGGACCCCTACTTGCCTCCCCGAAATGCACTGATTCTAGGGCTTTTGCGCGTTTGTGGGACGAACCGCAGTAACCCTGCCCCGACGGGAGGGCATCGAACCCCTTGGAGGCCTTCCCATGCCCGACCGTGACGCGCTTCCACGGGTACCCCCTGCACCCCTGCAAGCCCTCTTTCCGGACGTCCGAACCGCCCGTACGGCCATAGAAACCCTGCTTCAGGGCGGATTCCTGAGCGAACAACTGGGGCTGCTGCGGGCCGACGACAGCGTCCTGTCCGCCGCCAACGACATCTCCGTCTACCGGGCCACCGGCCTGGACCGGTCCCAGAGCGCCATGGACCAGGCTCGGGGCGACGATCCGCATGCCCTTGAAGAACGGGAGCGCGAGCTCGCCATGCTGCGCGAACACGCGGTCATCGTGACCGTCGCTCCTGAGGAGGGCCAGGAGGCCAATGCCCGGGAGATGCTGCTCTCCATGGGCGGACGCATGCTGCGCTCCGACGGGCGGCTGGAAGAAGCCGCCTGAAATAAAAAGGCCGCCCTGGCGGACGGCCTTGATCCTGCGAAAGCGCAGCGCCTACTCGGCGCCCTCTTCCTTGTTCACCGTGACCTTGAAGTGCGCGGTCACCTCGCGATGCAGCTTGATGGGGATGGTGTACTCGCCCAGGCTCTTGAGCGGCTCGGCGAGCTGGATCTTGCGCCGGTCCACGTTGAAGCCCTTGGCCGCGAGCGCCTCGGCGATGTCCGCCGAAGTGACCGACCCGAACAGGTGGTCCTTCTCGCCGACCTTGCGCGTGAACTCCACCGCCACGGTGTCGAACTGCTTGGCCAGCTCTTCGGCCTGCGCCTTTTCGGTCGCCGACTTGCGCACCGCCGCCGCCTTCATCTGCTCGATGACGCTCTTGTTGCCCTTGGTCGCCTCGATGGCGAGCTTGCGGGGCAGCAGGTAGTTGCGGCCGTATCCCTCGGCCACCTTCACCACGTCGCCGCGGTGGCCGAGCTTTTCAATATCTTCCTTCAGGATGACTTCCATGATCATGCTCCACTTGTGGACGCCAGGAATGACGCCGAGATTTGGCCGTTGCCTTCGCCCGATCGACGGGAAACCGGAAACGGGAAACTGGAAACCGTTTTTTAGCCCCGGGCCGCGAACGGCAGCAGCGCGATGTTCCGCGCCTGCTTGATGGCCGCCGAGACGCGCCGCTGGTGCGGCGTGCACACGCCGGTCAGGCGCCGCGGAACGATCTTGCCCTTCTCCGCCACGAACTGCGAGAGCAGGCGCACGTCCTTGTAGTTGATGGCGTCGATCTTCTCGACGCAGAACTTGCAGACCTTCTTGCGGCGGAAGAACTTCCGTCCGCCGGGCCCGCCACCTTCGCGGCCGGGGCCACCGCCCGGACGCGGTCCACCGGGACGCGGCCCGCCTTCGCGGCGCTGTCCATACGGACGCGGCGTGTAGCCGCCCGTCGCCGGCGATGAAGTCGATGCCGGAGCGGAAGTTGTTGCCGGGGCGCTCGTGCCCGCGGTCTCGTTGCCGGATGTTGCAGCCGGCTGCTGCTTTACTTCATCAGCCATGTTTCTCCTCGATTCTTACCGAACTCTCAGGTCTCGATTTCTTTGGGTCTCTTAGGCCGTGGCCGGGGTCTCCGGCGCAGGCTCCGCCGCCGCCGGGGCGACCGGGGCCGCTTCCGTGGCGCTGCGCTTCACCTTGGAGGCGCGCAGCTTGGCCAGCTTGTCCACACGCTTCTGCGTCTCGTCCACGCGCACGGTGATGAACTTGATCACCGGCTCGCTCACGCGCAGGCGGCGCTCCACTTCGTGGATCGCCTTGCCGTCGGACTCCAGCGTCATCAGCACGTAATTGCCGTCGCCGAAGCCGCGCACCAGGTACGCCAGGCGGCGCTTGCCCATGCGCTCGGTGTTCTTCAGCTTGGCGCCGGCGGCCGTCGCGTTCGTTTCCAGCGTGCTGACCAGCTTGTCCACATCCTCGTCCGCCATGTCGGGTCGGACGATGAACATCACTTCATAGGTACGTTGCATGCTTCTTCTCCAGACTTCCTAAACTTTCTCTCCGCCGGCTTTCTCCGCCTTGCGGTTGAACCGGTTCATGGCCGCCGCGAGCCCGTCTTCCAGGATCGCCTTCACCGCGGCCTCCGCCGTGTCGATGACTTCCCCGACCACCGGCAGCTCTTTCTTCTTCCACGGCGAGAGCACGTACTTCGCGCCGTCCTTCACCGGATGCTCCGGCGCTATCCCGACCCTCACCCGCAGGAACTGGTCGGTTCCCAGCCCGCCGATGATCGACTCCACCCCGTTGTGCCCGGCAGAACTTCCGTCCTGCTTGATGCGGATGGTGCCCAGCGGAAAATCCAGCTCGTCGTACACCACGATGAGGTCCCGGCTCACATCCAGTTCCTCGCCGTACTTCTCCACCAGGCACTTCACTGACATGCCGCTCAGGTTCATGAACGTCTCGGGCTTGGCCAGCAGCACATCGTGCCCGCCGAACTTCACCCGCGCCGTCAGCGCCCGGCAGTGCCGGTTCTTCAGCTCGGTCTGGCAATCCGCGGCGATCTGGTCTACCACCAGGAACCCCATGTTGTGCGGCGTGAGCTCGTACTCCGCACCCGGATTTCCCAGCCCGACTATGAGCTTCACGCCTACTTCTTGCCGCCCTCAGCCGCAGGGGCCTCTTCGGTCTCCTGCTTGCCCTTCTTGATGACTTCCGGCTCCGCCGGGGTCGCGGCCGCAGCTTCCGCCGTCGCGTCCGGAGTCGCCACTTCCTCTTCCTTCACCGTGGTGATGTGCGCCACGGTCTGGTCTTCATCGGTCAGGAACTTCAGCTTGCCGGAGTGCGGCAGGTCAGAGACGCGCAGCACCGTGCCGAACACGAGCTCGCTCACATCCACGTCGATGTGGCTCGGGATGTCGGCCGGCAGGCACTCGACCTCCACCTCGCGCAGCACCTGGTCCAGGATGCCGCCCTGCTGCTTCACGCCCGCGGCTTCGCCCACCAGCGTGATCGGCACGCTGACCTTGATGGTCTTCGCCATGTCGATGCGCTTAAGGTCGATGTGCAGCAGCTTGCCCTTGATGGGGTCATACTGCCAGTCCACGATCATCACCTTCTCCTTGCCGGCCTTGCCGACCTGCAGGTCGAAGATGGTGTTGTGGCCGGACTCCGAGTGCAGGATCTTGGTGATCTGCTTCGGGTCCACGGTCACGGCGATGGAATCCTTCTTGGCGCCGTACACCACGGCCGGGATCATCCCGGTCATGCGCACCCGGCCCGCCTCGTTCTTGCCGCGCGACTCGGGCGCCCGCTGCTGCGCCTCTACGATCTCATTGGTGATCATTGCTTCTCGTTTCCTTTACAGACAGATTCAAATCTTCCCGCTTCTGATCAGCGTTTATCAGCGTTCATCAGCGGCTAAGCTCTACAGGAACAGCGAACTGACTGACGTCTCCTCGTGGATCGACTGAATGGCCCGCGCCACCAGCCCCGCGATGGAGAGCACCTTGATCTTCGGCTCCCGCTGCGCCTCCGGCCGGGCCGGGATGGTGTTGGTGAGCACGACCTGCTCCAGCACCGACTTCGATATCCGCTCGATCGCCGGCCCGCTCAACACCGCGTGCGACGCGCACGCGTAAACCTTTTCTGCTCCGGCCTGCTTCAACGCTTCGGCCGTCTTCACCAGCGTCCCCGCCGTGTCGATGATGTCATCGATGATCAAGCAGTTCCGCCCTTCGACGTCGCCGATCACGTGCATCACTTCCGCCACGTTCAGGTCCGTGCGCCGCTTGTCCACGATGGCCAGCGCCGCATCCATCTTCTTCGCCACAAAGCGCGCGCGTTCCACGCCGCCCGCGTCCGGCGATACCACCGTCAGGTTCGGCAGCGCCATCTTCCGGAAGTAGTCCACCAGCACCGGCGACGCGAACAGGTGGTCCACCGGGATGTTGAAGTACCCCTGGATCTGCGGCGCGTGCAGGTCCACGACTAACGCCCGGTGCGCCCCGGCCGTCGTCAGCAGGTCGGCCACCAGCTTCGCGCTGATCGGCACGCGCGGCTTGTCCTTGCGGTCCTGCCGGGCGTACCCGAAATACGGCACCACCGTGGTGATGCGCCGTGCCGACGCCCGTTTCAGCGCGTCGATCATCAGCAGCAGCTCCATCAGGTGCTGGTCCACCGGGTCACAGGTGGGCTGCACCACGAAGACGTCCGCCCCGCGGACGTTCTCCAGTATCTGCAGGTAGACTTCGCCGTCGGAGAAGCGCTGCAGATGCGCCTGCCCGCGGTGCACGCCCAGGAAAGCGCAGATCTCGTCGGTCAACGGCTCGTTCGCCGTGCCGCAGAAGATCTTCAGCTTGTCGTCCTGCCGCCCGCGTTGCGGCCGGTGCGGCTTGGGATGCGTCTCCTGGTGCCCGCTTCCCTTCGGCTCTCCCTCAGGTTTCTGCACTTTATCGGTTGCCGTCGTCGCCATTTTCATCTCCCTGCCGAGCCTTGTTTTGAACAGCTGGGTGAAAAATCTGTAATAGGTAATCGGTATTTGTAAGTCACCGACCCACTACGCTCATTCCTGCGACTGCGCCCTAACTTCCGCTGCCTTGCGTGCCCTTGGCTTACTTTGCAAATTGCAAATTACAAATGTCTTGGCTGGGCGACTAGGATTCGAACCTAGACAAAGTGCTCCAAAGGCACTTGACCTACCATTAGTCGATCGCCCAAAAACTTTGCGTCAACTACATCTGCCGCCAGTACTGCGCGCGGCTCAGGGTCTTGGTCGCCACCGCCGGGATCCCCTTCGCCTGCAGCGCCGCGGCCGCCTTCACCGCCGCCGCCTTGCCGGCGAACAACCCATACACCGTCGAACCGGAGCCGGAGAGGGACGCGTACTTTGCGCCCGCATGTTCCATCGCACGCTTGACGTCACGTAGTTCGGGGAATTGAGGAAAGACAACGCGTTCGAAGTCGTTTTCAATCCCGGTACGGACAAGGTCGAGAAGCAGTGGCTCGGCCCGGTTTCCACCCCTGGTGGAAACACCGGTTGGGGAACAACAATACCTGTCCAGCCACTCATATACATGATGACTGAACGAATCTAGTTTAGCCGATTGGGCCGTTTTTGTCATCCCGGAGCGGTCAAACAGGCCATCCCACGCCTTGAAGGCCGCCGGCGTAGACACCCCCACCTCCGGGGTCGCCACCACGACGTCCAAGTCCGGCAGGTCGGGCAGCGGATACACCTGCTCCCCGCGGCCCAGGCCCAGGACCGTGCCCCCCAGCAGGAACAGGGGCACATCCGACCCGACTTCCGCGCATATCCGCAGCCGCTCGGCCGCCTCCAGACGGCGCTTGCAGGCCCGCTCAATGCCGATCAGCGTCGCCACCGCATTTCCGCTGGCCGCCCCCAGACCGCCCTGCACCGGCAGCCGCTTGTCGATGCTGATGACCACCCGCCCGGTCGCGCGCAGCGCCTTCATCACCCGCTCGGCCATCTTCCAGCAGGTGTTGGACTCGTCCTCGGGGACCCGCTTGTCCTTGCAGCGGATCTCCACGCCGCTCATGCCGCGCTTGATCTCGACCTTCAGCGTGTCATGCAGCGCAATGGTCTGATAGACGGTGCGGAGATCATGGAAGCCGTCGCCGCGCGCCCCCGGCGCCCCGATGTACAGCCCGACATTGATCTTGGCGAACGATTGGATGGCTACGGCCATGGGGAGAGGATTCTAAATCATCTCGAGTCCAAGCCATTTTGGGAAAACGTGACATTCAGCGGTCTTTCGGTGTCCAATGAGCCATGCTGCGCGCATCCCGAAAAACCACCCTCTTTCTCGCACTCGCTTGTGGCCTTGCGCTCGGACAAGACCCAAGCATCAGCCTCAAGATCAGCTTTCCTGTTCCTGGGCCCTACCGTGTTGGACAGAACATTCCTGTGGAATTGTGTTTCACTTCGTCGGTAGAGGACAAATACGTTGTAAGCACGCGGATGTACGACCGGGGTGGTCGGCTCGAGATTGAAAAGTTTGAGGTTACTCCACCCGGCCGCGACCCGCTGCAACGTTATTACGAATCGGGCGCTTTTTTTGGCGGCGGCCTAAGTAGTGGTCCACGAAGCTTGGACTCTGAGCCCTATTGCTTCCGCCGTGACCTGAACGAGTGGGTCACTTTCGACAAGCCGGGCAGCTACTCTCTCGCAGTGAGTTCGAGCCGCGTTTCACCGCAGCTTAGGCCTCATACGGAACAGATAAACGTTCGCTCCAACACATTGCAGTTCGAAGTCGTGGCAGCGGCCCCCGAGTGGCAGGCACAACAGCTGGCTTCTGCAGTCGCAGTTCTCGATTCCCAGGACACCAAAGAAGAAGAGAAACGTAGCGCGCTTCGCACTCTGCGGTTCTTGCAGACCCGGGAGGCGCTGCAGGAACTCGTCCGGCGTGCGACCCTGCCGGAAAGGACAAGCGACTTTGACACCACCGCTGCATTGCATGCGTATCCCGATCCTGAGGCCGCCATCGAGATCCTTGTAGCTCGTCTTGCTGCGCCGAATTCCTCCATCACCGGCATGATGATCTGGAGTTGGGCTCGACTCATATTCCTCGCCAAGTATCCGCCTCCGCCTCCTTATCCGGCCCAGGACAAGAACCTGCAAGCCGCGTGGCAGGAGGCCGCAAAACGACGAAGCGACGCTTTCACGTCGATCCTGGAAGAGTGCTACCAGAAAGCGGCGGCATTCCTTCCTGCAAAACAAGGCGCGGCCCGGGCAGAAACCGTGCAGACCTTTTTCTTTCCTCAGCAGTCGAACTTGAAACTCCCCGCTATCAGCCCGTCTGACTTCGCTTCCATCTTTCCCGCCCTTTCTGAAGATAAGCAAGCCATGCTGCTCGCTCACTCGTGGGACCGCATGCGCTCCGACGCCATGCTTGGCCCGCTGCGGCGCATCGCGGCTGCCGGCGCGCTGCAAAACCGCGATTTGCGCGCCGCCGCTTTGCGCCGGTTGTACGAGTTGGATCCCGTGGGCGGAGAGGAAGCGATATTGGCGGAGATTCGCAGCCCGCATCGCCACCGCAACGGCTTTGTCACCCCTGACTCGCTTACCATCCTTCGTTCCGGCACACTACCGCAGCTAGATGACCTGTTGGCCGCCCGCCTGGCTGATCCGAACAGTCACACTCGCAACCTCGATGCCGTTCTTCTCGCGCGCTATGCCACTCGTGCGCCTCTCGACCGGGTGAAAGAGGCCTATGCGCAGGCCCGGGAGCCCTGGGACTGTGAGGCCGAAGACGGACTGTTCACGTATCTGTTACGCGCGGATAAAGAATACGGGGTTTCGCTCCTGAAAACGAAGGCCTCTCCGTGCCTTGCGCGCTCACTGGAGGCAGTGCGGGATCTTGGAAGATTCCAGGAAGTCGAGCCCCGCTTCGTCGCGGGGATGAATGACAAGAACTGGCACAAGTCGCGAATGGCGGCGGAGACTTTGGCCAGGTACGGTGGAGATACCGCCAAGAAGGCCCTGTTCGAGCGCCTGAAGGCCTTCCACGCGCAGTGGAAGGATCGTGAAGCCGAATTCACGCTTCACCCTAAATCACCGGAAGATGTTCGCGAAGCCTCAAGCTTCCATTTCGGACTGGTCCAGGCCCTGGGAACCGCAGAGGGATGGATCTTGAACGAAGAAGAAGTTGACACGGTGGAGCAACTTAGCCTCGGGCCTCATCGGCAGAATGTGACCTCCTGGCGGCGCCCAGGTGCTGTCGACATTCACCCCCAACTCCATTCGGACAGATTCTCCGCTCAGGTTGCCATGCGTTACGAATGCCGGAGCCTGGACGCGCTGGTCCGCAAGCTTAAGCAATTTCCTCCCGGGACTCGTTTCCGTGTCCATTACTCGATTCATCGACTATCGGAAGTCAAGCCCCTTGTCGCTGAAGCTGCTTCTCTGGCCGGAGTGGTGCTTGACGAGTCAACTCCCTAACAAAAGTAAAAGCCGGCCCTTTCGGACCGGCTTCCCGTCAAAACAGTCAACCTACAGCCGCTCGTGGAACTCGCACGCCGAGCACGAGATGAAGATGCCGCCGCCGATGTTCTTCTCGCGGTCCTTCATGCGCTTCACGATGCGCGTCGGCTTGCCGCACTTCGGGCAGTCGGTGCTCTTGGTGGTGTCCATCATCTTCTTGCGGTCTGCGGTCTTGGCGATCTTGGCCATGGTCTAGCTCTCCAGTCTCATGCGGAAGCGCGCGGCGCACTGGCCGCGAAACGCTCAAATTGTGCGGTGTTCGGGGCGGATTTCAGCAGGTGTGACCAGAAGGAAATACAACGCCGTGCCGCATATCCATTGTACAACAGGGCCGCAGGCAGGACTGGCTCCAGTAACGGGAGCCGGTTCCCTACCCGATTCTCAATTCTTCGGCGCCTCCACGCCCTTCGGCGCCCAGGCATCCACCACCGCCTTCGCCAGCCTGGCGATGGTCAGTGTCCCTTCGTTGTCCGGGGTCCAGCGCTGGTCCTTGTTGTCGTCGGTGAAGGCGGAGATGAGGATCTTGTTCCCGCCCTTGGTATAGACGATGCCCACATCCGCGCGCAGCGCATTCAGCGAGCCCGTCTTGTTGGCGATGCCCGACGGCACCTCTGACGTGTCGCTGACCTCGATATAGCGCGGGATAGCGTCGCGGTGCTGCTGCTTCTTCAGCATGTCCAGCATCTTGGCGCACAGCTCCTTGTCGCCCAGGTCGCAGCGGTCGACGCTCTCCAGCATCTCCGCCATCTCGCGCGGCGTGGTCTTGCCCAGGCCGTACTTCGGCTGGTCGGCGGGCAGCGGCCCCTCGGCCGGCTTGAACACTTTCTTGTAGAAGTACGTGTTCTTCAGCCCCATGGCCGTGATGCGGTCGTTGATGTTCTTCAGCCCGAACTGGTCGATGGCCAGATTCGTTCCCGTGTTGTCGCTGTAGATGGTCATGAACATCAGCACATCTTCCACCGTCAGCTCCACCGGCGCGCGGAGGAAGGTGAACGCTCCCGACCCGCCGACCACGTCCTCTTTCTTCAGCGTGACCTTGTCCTCCAGCTTCTTCTTGCCGTCCTTGATCTGGTAGAAGCCCTCGATGAGCGCCGCCACCTTGATGGTCGAGGCCGTGCGCACCACCTCATCCGCATTCAGTCCCGCCGTCTCGCCCGTCTTCAGGTTCTTGGCGTAGAAAGCCACCTTGCCCCGGTGCGCCGCCGCGATCTCCTCGACCTGCTTCTGCAGCTTCACGGTCTGAGCCGACGGTTCGACCTTCTTCGGTGCGTCCTTCTCCTGCGCGCCGGCCAGCCCGGCGACCGCGCACATCAATGCCACTGCCAGTAGCTTCTTCATATGCCCCTACTTGTAGATGAGGTACTTGCTGCGGACCTTCATGAACTCTTCCAGCCCATCGCGCCAGTCATCATAGACGCGTCGCGGGTCCTGCCCGGCGATCAGCGACGCGAACGCCGACTTGTTGGCCAGCAGCCGGATCACCCGCTCGGACTCAAAGTCGTTCGGGTACATCCGCACCAGCGCGGCCGTCAGCTCGGCGCCCAAGAGCGGCGCATCCAGCGCTTGGCGGTCGGTGACCACGATGTTCACGCCCTGGCAAAGCTGCTTTTCATGCTTCGTCGACGTCGGCGTGAAGCTGATGGGGACGAAGCGCACTCCGGGGATCATCCGTCCGTTGAGATAGTCGGCGAACTCGCGCGCCTTGATCCACGGCGCGCCCAGCAGCTCGAACGGCGTGTCCGTGCCGCGGCCCACGGAGACGTTCGTCCCCTCCACGATGGCCACGCCCGTATACAGCGTCGCCTGGTTCAGGCTGCGCATGTTCGGTGAAGGATGCACCCACATCTGGTTGGTGGCGTCGAACCAGTCGCCCCGCAGCCAGCCCTGCATCGGCACCACGGTGAGCTTCGCGCCGATCTTGCGCTCGGTGTTCATCATCTGCGCCATCTCGCCCAGCGTCATGCCGTGCCGCACCGGCACCTGGTGAAAATTGACGAAGCTTTCGTCGATGTCAGAGACCGGGCCCTGCACCATCACGCCGTTGATGGGGTTCGGCCGGTCGAGCACAAAGATCTCGATGTTCGCCTTCGCCGCCGCCTCCAGGAAGTACTTGGTGCTGGTGGTGTAGGTGTAGAAGCGCGCGCCGATGTCCTGTATGTCGATGACCAGAGCGTCCAGCTCCTTCAGCACTGCCTCGGGAGGCCGCCGGGAGGCGTCCGTCGCGCCATAGACGCTGTACACCGGCGTGTTGGTCGCGACGTCCACCGTGTTCTTGATGTCGGTAGTGTCCAGCGCACCCACTGCGCCGTGCTCCGGCGCGAACAGCGCCGCCAGCTTGATGCCTTCGGCCTTGGCCAGCACGTCGATGGTCCGCCGTCCGTCCACGGTCAGACCCGTGTGGTTGGTCAACAGTCCCACGCGGGTCAGCTCACGCGTGCCGCGCAGTTGGCTGAACTCGGTCGCAGCCAGCACGTCGATGCCGTTCAGCACCTTCGCGTTGCGGCTCACCGCCCGACGCATCGCGCCCGGCTCGTTGTATCCCGTGATGGTGACCAGCCGCGCTTCGTCGCCCTTCTTCAGCTCCAGCCGCAGCGCCGCGCTCACGGCGTTGGCCACGCGCGTGCGCAGCGGGATCTTCGGCGTGCCCGTCACATCGCCGCGCGGATGCACCGCGTTGGTCAGCACGATGATGTACGTGTCTGTGTAGGGGTCGATCCACAGCGACGTGCCGGTGAATCCCGTGTGTCCGTACGACCCGATGGGCAGCAGCTCGCCGCGATTGCTCGAGAACGGCGAGTCGATGTCCCACCCCAGCCCGCGGGCGACCGGCGCCGTTACCGGCTGCTGTGGCGTCGTCATCTTCTCAATGGTCATCGGCGCCAGCAACGCCTTGCGCTTGCTCAACAGCGCTTGCGCATACTTTGCCAGGTCCGCCGCGGTCGAGAACAGCCCTGCATGGCCCGCCACGCCGCCCATCCGCCGCGCCGTGGGGTCGTGCACCACGCCGCGCAGCATCACGTCGCCTTCGTACTCGGTGGGCGCGATGCTCGCATTCCAGCTCTTCGGCGGCAGGAAGCGCGTCCGCCGCATCCCCAGCGGGGCAAAAACGTTTTTCTGCGCGTACTGCTCCAGCGGCATCCCGCTGATCTTCTCCACCAGGAATCCGAGCATCTCGTAGTTGATGTCGCTGTAGATGAACTGCGAGTTCGCGGGCACGCTCTGCTTCTCATCGTTTACGATGATGTTGAACAGCGTGTCCTTGCCGCTCCATGGGTTCTTCAGGTCCACATCCGGACGCAGCCCGGAATAATGCGTGAGCAGTTGCCGGATGGTGATGTCCTGCTTGCCGTTCTTGCCGAACTCCGGGATGAAGCGGGCGATCGGGTCGTTCAGCCGGAACTTGCCCTGCTCCAGCAGCTTCATCACGCTCGGCGCCGTGGCCACCACCTTCGTCAGCGACGCCACGTCGAAGACCGTGTCCAGCGTCATGCGCTCAGACGTCGGCTCCTTGGCGCGGTATCCGTACGCCTTCTGGTAGGCGACCGCACCCTTGTGCCCGATGAGCACCACCGCGCCCGGTATCTGTTTGTTGACGATGGCTTCTTCGATCAACGCATCCACCGCGGCGAAGCGGTTGGGCTTCGCGGCGGCGGCAGGCTTCGCAGCTTGCGCAAAGACCGCAGGGACGGAGAACAGCACGCACAGCAGCAGGCAGAGAGGTCGTCTCATGGCAGGAATGCGCTACAGCTTAAATCACCGGCGGGGATTAGAGAAGGTGATTGCTTGGAACCAAAAAAAGCGGGAGCCCGCAGGCTCCCGCCGAAAAGCACGCTTTCGTTCCTAGAAGATGAACTTCAGCGCCATCTGCATCGTGCGCGAACCGCCGCTGAACTGCTTCGCGTTCAGGAAGTTCGGGCTCGACACGTTGGAGTACGTCGCGCTCAGCGCATTGGCCGGATCCAGCACCGTGAACACGGTCGGGGCGGCCAGGCTGAAGTTGCGGTGGTTGAACGTGTTGAACGTCTCCACCCGCCACTGCAGCGTGGTGCCCTCGGTGATCTTCGTGTTCTTGAAGATCGCCATGTTCCAGATGTGGAGCCCCGGCGACCGCACGCTGTTGCGTCCGGCCGTGGAGATCGCGCCCAGGTCCGCCGCGATGAAGCGCGCCGAGGGATCGACCGCCACGTAACCCACCGTCAGCGCCGGATTGCACGCTGTCGTGGTGGGGTTGCAGATGCTCGTCGCACCGGTTGTGGCATTGCGGATCACATAGTTGACACGCGTTCCGCCCAGGCCGCTGGCATTCGGGTTGATCACGGCGCGGTCACCGGCGGCGTCAAAGTCGCCGTTGGTGTCCCGGCCGCTCAGCGCCGTGACGGGCTGACCGGACTGCATCAGCCAGCCGCCGTTGAACTGCCACCCATGCAGCACGGCCTTGGCAAAGCCGCTGTTCACGTTCCACTTGGGCAGGTCATACACCCACGAGAGCGCGAACTTGTGGCGGATGTCCATCGCCGACGGGCCGCGCTCGGCGTCGATGTTGTAGCCATCCTGCGCCCGCCGCGGGTTCACGCGGCTGGTGAACAGCTCGTTGGTCGAGTTGTCCACGTTCTTGGCGAAGGTATAGTTGGCGCGCAGCAGCAGCCCGCGGCTCATCCGCTGGTTGAAGTCCAGCGAACCGCCGTGATAGATGCTGCTACCCACCGCCGGGAACGACGTTACCGCGCCGAAGAAGCCGTCGTTCAGATAACGCAGCGTCTGGGCGTTGAGGAAGTCGTTCTGCGTGGTCGCCGTGGCCGGCGCCGTCGCCGGAACCTGCGACGCGCTGAAGTAGACCGGCAGCGGCGTCAGGTTCGGCGCCGCCTCGAACACCGAGATGAAGTTCAGGCGCACCTGCACGGGCAGCAACAGGCTGCGGGTGCCGATGTACCGCGCTTCAATGCTGGCGTTCTTGTACAGCTCGCGCTGCACGCCCAGGCTCCAGCTGTACACCTTCGGGTTCACCGTGTCCGGGATGTGGCTGCCGGTCGCGGCGCGCGCGGAGGCTTGGTCCGTGGGCGGTACGTTCACCTGCAGCAGGCCGCCGCCCGCCAGGAAGCCCGTTCCCGGGCCGCCCGCCAGGTAGCTGGCGCACCACGCCGGAGGCGTTCCCGCCTGGCCGGAGCAGGTGATGTCCGCATTCTGCTCGCTCTGCAACTGCGGGGGCAGAGAGATCGAAGGCAGGTTCTGGAAGTTCATGTAGTAGCTGACGCCCGCGCCGCCGCGGATCGCCCACTTGCCGGAGCCCGTGGGGTCCCACGCGAAGCCGAAGCGCGGCCCGAAGTTGTTGACGTCGTCCTTGGGCACGTTGAACTGCAGCGGCGTGCCCGCCAGGTTCGAGATCGAGTTCAGCGACTGCAGGCGCGCGTCCCGCGCATTGCCGACCCACTCATAACGCAGCCCGAGGTTCAGCGTCAGCCGGTTCGTGACCTTCCAGTCGTCCTGGATGAACGCGAACACGCCCGACTGGTTGCCGGAGAATGAGCCCGAGCCGGCGCCACGGAGCGCGCCGTTGAGGCCCGTCGGCAGCTCGTCGTTGATCAACTGCTGCAGGTTGGCGTAGTCCCACTCGCCGCGGCCGCGCGGGAGGAATTCTCCCGGCACGATCCACTTGCGCGCTTCGGCTCCCCACTTCCACGTGTGGGCGCCGCGGGCATACGTCATCTGGTTCGACAGCTGATACACGTTCTGGCCGTTGCCTTGGGGCGAGTTGCCTTGCGGCCCGATGTCCAGCCCCAGCGTGTCGATGATCGCGTTCGGGAAGTTCGCGAATGCCGCCGGCACGCCAAAGCCCAGCGTCAGCCGGTTCCACGAAACGCGGAAGTCATTGACCAGCCGGTCGGTGACGGTCCACGCGTCGGAGAGGATCACCGTCTTCGCGTTCCCGAACTGCGAGCCGGCGAACTCCGGCAGCGGCAGGTTCAGGTTGAAGTTCGGAGCGCGGAAGCGGTTGTAGAGATAACGGCCGCGCCACGCATGGCGTCCCGCGTTCAGGTCGCCATTGATCTGGTACGCATGGTTGTTGAAGAAGTTGGGCGAGAAGATGCTGAACGTGCCGATCGGGATCGGCGTGCCGTTCACCAGCTCCGTGCCGCTGGCGCTGGCTGCCGTCGGGAAGTGCGCCAGGATCTCGCGCACTTGGGCGTTGGCCGCCATCGTGTTGAGCGTTTGCAGGCCGGCTGCCGTCGGCGCCAACACTTGCACGCCGCTGGTTTCCACGCCCTGCGTCTGGTATTCGTAGGCGCCGAACAGGAACAGCTTGTTCTTGATCAGCGGGCCGCCTACGCTGCCGCCGAGCCGGTTGTAGTCGTTGCGCGGGGGGCGCGTAAGCCCAGCCGCGTCCTGCAGGTTGTCCAACGCATTGAAGTGCCGGTTGCGGTTGTACCAGTGCAACTCGCCGTGCACGTTGTTGGTGCCGGACTTGGAGATGATGTTGAACTGGCCGCCGCCGGCAAAGCCGTACTCGGCGCTGAACTGGTTGGTGAGGATGTTCAACTCACCGACCGCGTCCTGGATCACCGGCGCCGAGGCCCCGGTCACGTCGATGCGGTTGTTGTCCGCGCCGTCGATGCTGAAGCCGTTGGCGCGCGGACGCAGGCCGCCCACCGAGCCGCCGTCACCCGTCACGCCGCCGATCAGCGTCGTCGTGTTCGGCAGCATGATCGCCAGCTCCAGGGGTGAGCCGCCCAGCGACGCGATCGGCAGCTCATTCACCGCCCGCTCATTGAACGTGTTGGAGAGCTGTGAGCTGCTCGTCTGCACCACCTCGGCCCCGGCCGCGACTTCGACCGTGGTGCCGGCGTCGCCGACGCTCAGCTTCGCATGCGCCTCGGTGACCTGGTTCGACTGCACCAGGACCCCCTTGCGCGCGTATTTTTGGAAGCCGCCGGCCTCGACCTCTACCGTGTAGGTGCCGACCAGCAGGTTGGGGAACACGTAGGTTCCGGAACTGGTTGTGGTGGTGCTGTTGGCGACGCCCGTCTGCGGGTTCGTCACCGTTACCTTAGCTCCCGCCACGACGGCGCCGCTGGGATCGGTCACCTCGCCGCGCAGCGTGCCGTCCAGGCGCTGGGCCCAGGCCGGCAGGCTGAGTGTGAGTAGGAGTACCACCGCGTATAAAGCGCGGAACTTCGTCATCATGCATTTCTCCTTGTTGGCAGTTACGAATGGTGCACGCCAACGCATAGAGAAATGCACGACCGGTGCCGAATCCAGGAGCCGTGTTTTCAATGCCCATTCTGGGACGAGTCAACTCATCCCTCCGCAGATTCATAACGGCGCACGAGGTTTTTTCCTGAAAGCGTATTTCCCGCTGCCGCGCCACGCATTTCGTCCCTTTGATATAAAAGGGTCACGTGCGTGACGATTCGTTCATAGACAAGCTCGTGGTAGACAGCGGCATTCCCGGCGGGGTGCTCGCCGTGACCCATGCGGGAAAGCCGCATTTTATGCGGGCTTTCGGCACATTCACCCGCGCCGATGACGCTCCGCGTGTGGCCCCGGAAACCGTCTTCGACCTCGCGTCAGTCACCAAGGTCGTCGCCACCACCGCGATGCCGATGATCCTGTTCGACCGCGGAAAATTCCACCTTCATCAACCCGTCGTGCAAGTCGTCCCGGAATTCGCGGATGAATTCCCTGACGACTCCCGCCGCGCGCGCGTCACTCTGAGCATGCTCCTCGCTCACTCCTCCGGTCTCCCCGCTCACGAGCGCTATTTCGAGCGTTGCGACACGCGGGATGAACTGCTGCGCGCCGTCATGCAGACTCCTCTCGCCGCCGACCCTCTATCCCGCGCTGAGTACAGCGACATCGGCTTCATCATCCTGGGTGTCGCCCTCGAGCGGCTAGCGGGCGAACCGCTCGACGCTTTTTGCCAGCGTGAGATCTTCGCCCCGCTCGGCATGAGGCGCACCTGCTTCAATCCGCCCGCCGAATTGCGCCCGCACATCCCGCCCACGCGCGACGACAAATATTTCCGCCACCGCGTCATCCAGGGTGAGGTCAATGACGAGAACGCCTACGTCCTCGGCGGTGTGGCGGCGCACGCTGGGCTCTTTGCTCCCGCCGAAGACGTCGCCCGCTTCGCGTTGTGCATGCTGCGCGGCGGCGCGCCCATCATCCGCCCGGAGACCGTGCGTCTGTTCGCGCAACGTGAATCCATCCCCGCCGGCTCCACCCGCGCTCTCGGGTGGGACACTCCCTCGCCGCCCTCGCAGTCCGGCAAATATTTTTCGCCCGGCTCATTCGGCCATCTCGGCTACACCGGCACGTCGCTCTGGATCGACCCCGTGCGCGACGTTTCCATCACGCTACTCACCAACCGCACTTGGCCGGACGCGCAGTCGCAGGCCATAAAGCAGGTGCGCCCCGCGCTGCATGACGCTATGATGGAATCTCTGTTTCCCGGCATCCGATGACTCCAAAACCGGCCAAGACGCCCCGCAAAAAGACCGACCTCGGCAAGCTCACTACTGAGCAGCCCAACCGCTCCTCCGCGGCCTTTGACACCCGTTCGCCGCTCCAGATCGCGCGCATCATCAACTCCGAAGACGCAAAAGTCGCCAAGGCGGTGCGTAAGGCGCTGCCCAAGGTCGCTGAGGCCATCGACGCCGTCGCCAAGGCCATCGGCAATGGCGGACGCCTCATCTACGTCGGCGCCGGCAGCAGCGGTCGCATCGCCGCCCTCGACTCTTCCGAATGTCCGCCCACCTTCAACGCCGACCCTGAGACCGTGCAGTACGTGATGGCGGGCGGCGCCAAGGCGCTCGGCCAAGCCGCCGAATTCAACGAAGACTCGCGCGAACAGGGTGAGGCTGACATCGCACGCACGCGCCCCACGCGCAATGACGTGGTCATCGGCATCGCCGCCAGCGGCCGCACGCCTTACACCATCGCCGCCGTCGGCTACGCCAAGAGCCGCGGCGCCTTCACCGTCGCGCTCGTCTGCAACAAACACTCCGAGCTCGGCGAAGTCGCTGACATCGAGATCGTCACTGAGGTCGGCCCCGAAGTCATCTCCGGCTCCACCCGCCTCAAGGCTGGCACCGCGCAGAAGCTCGTCTGCAATATGATCACCACCGGCGCTTTCACCCGCCTTGGCTACGTCTACGGCAACCTGATGGTGAATGTGCACCTGAAGAATGAAAAGCTCTTCGAGCGCGGCATCTCCATCCTCCAGCGTGCCGCCGGCGTCGACCGCGAGGCCGCCCGCAAGGCTCTTCAGGTCGCCGAAAATCGCGTCCCCGTCGCGCTGGTCATGCTCAAGCGCAATTGCAGTGTGAATGAAGCCCGCGCCCGCCTCGTCGCCGTCCGCGGACACGTCCGCCGCGCCATCGAAGAGAACATCGAAGTCTGAATTGTCATTCCGAGTGAGTCGCGAGCGTCAGTGAGCGACGACGAGGAATCCCTACCTTCCCAATGCCAAGGCTCAAGATGCTGGCGTCTGGTGGCTGGCAGCTTGCAGCTTCCTCGTCATACAATGACCACTGGACTTATAAAAAATGGATAAATTCGTCATCCGCGGCGGTAATCCCCTGCTCGGCACGGTGCGCGTCTCCGGCGCCAAGAACGCGGCGCTGCCCGCCATGGCCGCCGCCATCCTCACCGAAGAACCCGTCATCCTGGAGAACATCCCGGACGTCCGCGACATCCAGACCGAGCGCAAGCTGCTCGTCTCGCTCGGCGCCGAAGTGGAACTCGGCTACGGACGTGCCGCCCACCGCACCACCATCAACTGCCGGAACCTCAGCACGAATCCCGAAGCTGCTTACGAAGTCGTCAAGACCATGCGCGCTTCCACGCTGGTCCTCGGCCCGCTGGTCGCGCGCATGGGGTTTGCCCGCGTCTCGCTGCCCGGCGGCTGCGCCATCGGCGCCCGCCCCATCGACCTCCATATCAAGGGCCTGGAGCGCATGGGCGCAGCCATCACCCAGGAGCACGGCTACATCGAGGCCCGCGCCGAGCGCCTGAAGGGCGCGAACATCTACTTCGACAAGATCACCGTCACCGGCACCGAAGACCTGATGATGGCCGCTACCCTCGCTGACGGCGAGACCGTTTTCGAGAATGCCGCGCGCGAGCCCGAAGTCGTGGACCTGGCGAACCTGCTCAACCGCATGGGCGCGAAGATCGAAGGCCACGGCACGTCGACCATCCGGGTCCAGGGCGTTTCGAAGCTCAAGGGCGCGAAGTACCGCATCATCCCGGACCGTATCGAGGCCGGCACGTTCATCATCGCGGGCGCGATGACCGGCGGCGACCTCATGGTCTCCGGCTGCGACCCCTCGCACCTCACCGCGCTGCTGCAGAAGCTGGAGGAGTGCGGCGTAAAGCTGCGCGTCAGCGGCGACTCCGTGCGCGTCATCGGCGACAATCCGCTCAAGCCCGCCGACGTCAATACTGAAGAGCACCCCGGCTTCCCCACCGACATGCAGGCGCAGTACATGGCGCTTGCCACCCAGGCTGACGGCGTCTCCGTCATCACGGAAAACATCTTCGAGAACCGCTTCATGCACGTGGGCGAGCTCAACCGCATGGGCGCGAACATCAAGATCGACGGCCGCCGCGCCGTCGTCCGCGGCAAGACGCCGCTCTCCTCCGCCGCTGTGCTCGCCTCCGACCTGCGCGCTTCGGCGTCGCTCGTGCTGGCGGCGCTGGTCGCCGACGGCGAGACCATCATCGACCGCGTCTATCACATCGACCGCGGCTACGAGCGCATCGAAGAGAAGCTGCGCGGCGTCGGCGCGCAGATGAAGCGCATCGGCGAGATGCTGCCCAAGAAATCGTCTGTACCGGTGATGAGCTAGTCCTGGCGGAAGTAGAAATGACTGCTCAACTTCCTCGTTACATCAACGAACTGGTCCCATTGTTATTAGAAAGGGCACCCAACCTTCGACTTTACGTGCCGGTAGAATGGGATGACATTCCCTATGTGTTCTTTGGTACGGTTTCACAATATCTTCAGGAAGACGCGGCGGACGGTCAGACGGTAAGGGAAATATTTGCTTTTATCCGGGAGCTGCTATCAGGGAAGACGCTTTGATTGACGACCTTCTCCTGTCCGGCTTCTTTGAAAACCTCTATGACTCCGACGAAGGCGAAGCGCTTGCGCTTGCCAATCTTTCCGGCCGAAGTCTCGAGCTTTTTCGGCGAGCCAGCCCTGAGAACATTGGATGAGCGGTGGCGATTCAGGCAGACGAAGGAAAAACGTCACCGCGTCCCAGCGGCGTTGGTCTTGCATTTCTCGTGAAACGTGAAACATGAAACGTGAAACAGGGTTTTTCGGGAAACGGGAAACCGGAAACGGGAAACCCACTCAATGCATCCCCACCCCTAACAAACTCGCCCCCACCACGATCACCAGCAGCGCCGCTGACACCAGCACCATCTTCCGGTCTTTCTGCCCCGCGTACATCACCAGCGCCGCGATGATGCGCAACATCGGCGTCGCCAATAGCAACAATATCCCCGCCTTCGCCGCATACGTCGCGGGCGTCACCTGGTGCGCCACGCCCAGCGCCACCGACACCAGCAGCAGCGCGAACGACCCATACGCGCCGTACTTCAGCGTGATGGCGACCAGATGCTCAGAAGGTCTCATGCGATCACTCCCGTCATCAGCCGGTAGAGCATCTGTATGGCAAGCAGCACCGTGATGCCGATGAACAATGCCAACACATACACCGACCTTACTTTCGGCGCCAACCGCGCCCCGATCAGCGACCCCGCGAAGACTCCCGCCACCACTGCCGCAGTGATGCCCACATTCACATCGCCGCGCCCGTAGTAGATGTACGCGCCCGTCGCCGCCGTCACGCCGATGGTGAAGTTGCTCGTCGCCGTCGCCACCCGCAGCGGCACGTGCATGAACATGTACATCACCGGCACCTTGATCACGCCGCCGCCCACTCCCAGCAATCCCGAGAACGCCCCCGCCCCTAGCGACGCCAGGAGTCCCACGGGATAGTTCTGCGGTTCATAGGGCGGGATCTCGGTCTGCAACGCTTCCTTGCGCGCGCCCCACGCCCGCTTTACCAGTGACGACGCGCTATACAGCAGGAATCCGACGAACAGCAGCGCCAGCGCGCGCTTGCTCACATAGGCCGCGACGATCGCCGCCGCGGCCGCGCCCAGCGTCGTCGCCAGTTCCAGCGTCATCCCCAGGCGGATGTCGGTCACACGCTTTTCAACATGTACGGAAGAGGTCGCGGTGGAAGTCGCGATCACCGACACCAGGCTCACCCCGATGGCCTGGTGCAGGGGCACGCCGAAGTAGATGACCAGCACCGGCGTGATGATGATGCCGCCGCCCACGCCGGCCAGCGCGCCGAAGCCGCCCGCGGCGAATCCCACCGCCGCCAGCAGCAATATCTTGATGGGCTCTTCAATCACTTGCAGCTTCTGGTTTCAGCTTCAGCTCTATCGGCTCATCGCTTTGCGCCCGTAGCACCATGCCCACGCCCAGCAGCACCACGATGGACGCGATCAGCATCATCGGCGGAATGGGCTCCTGCAACAGCAGCGCTCCTTCCGCGATCGCCACCAGCGGCACGATCAGCGAGATCGTCGAAAGCTGGTACGGATGCATCTTGCGCAGCAACCAATAATACGTGGCGAAGGCCACCGCCGAACCAAATACCGCCAGGAAGATCATCGCCGCCGTGGCTTGCGCCGACCAGCGCAGCCCCTGCCCGTCTTCGAACAGCAGGCTCGCCGCGCCCAGCACCACCGTCCCGACCGCCAGTTGCACGCCTGTGGTCACCATCGGCGGCACGCCCAGGATGTGCTTCTTCGAGTACAGCGCCGACCATCCGCTCGAGGTCACCGCCAGCAGTATCGCCACTCCGCCGACCAGCGACTTCGTCGTCGCCGTCAGTTGCGAGTGGAACAGCACTCCGATTCCGCCCGCCGCGACCACCATCGCCACGATGGCCGGCCGCGGCACCTTCTTCCCGGTCATGAAAGGAGTGAGGCTGGAGATCAGCAGCGGCGACGACGTCCACAGCACCGCCGTCATCGCCGAGGTCACGTGCTGCTCCGCCCAGAAGACCAGCCCGAACGGGATGGCCATCATCGTCAGGCTGAGGATGAGCAGGTGCTTCCATTCTTCGCGGTTGCGCGGCAGCGGCACCCGCTGCGCCAGCACCACCGCCGCCACGATAAAGCCCGCGATGGCGAACCGCACCGCCGCCGCCCACAGTGGCGGGACCTCGCTCACCACCACGCGGATCGCCATCCACGTGCTGCCCCATATGGCGCACAGCATCACATACGCCGCGTAATGTCTGAACCCGAGTCCGGAGGGCATGGAAGGTAGAACCTATCACGCCTCAGATGGCCAAGGACTGCGCGAAGATTCATTCCTTTCTTCATCAGCGCTTATCAGCGTCCATCAGAGGCTAAATGGTCTTACCTTTGCTTTTGCTTTTCGCGTGGAACGTGAAACTTGAAACGTGAAACGGCCCTAAAAAGAAAAAGGCCGCAGCCTTCGCCGCAGCCTCATTCAGAAAAACCAGCTTTACCGTCTCGGTCCACGTCCGCGGCCACCACCACCGCCGCCGCGTCCACCGCGACCGCCGCCTCCGCCGCCATGACGGCGTCCACCGCCGCCCGGCCCGCGACCACCGCGGTCACCGCCGCGGTCAGGACGGCCGCTGCCCACGCCGGCGCCTTCCACGCGGTTGAAGTTCGGCTCGTCGCCGCCCTCGTCCGCGAAGTCGCCGCCGCCCTCGATGGTCATGCCCTCGACCGGCTCGCCGTTCTCGGCCGCCATCTTGGCGCGCTGCTCCTTGAGCACCGCCTTGCGCGACAGCTTGATGCGATTGCCTTCGATGGCCAGGACCTTCACCAGCACCTGGTCGCCTTCGTGCAGCTCGTCCTTCACTTCGTTCACGCGGTGCTCGGCGATCTCGCTGATGTGCAGCAGGCCGTCGGTGCCCGGGAACAGCTCCACGAACGCGCCGAACTCGGCCAGGCGCACCACCTTGCCCAGGTAGGTCTTGCCGATCTCCGGGGTCGCGGTGATGTCGCCGATGATCTGCAGCGCCTTGCTGAGCGCGGCTTCGTCGTTCGACGCCACGTTCACCTTGCCCGAGTCCTCGACGTCGATCTTTACGCCCGTCTGCTCCACGATCGAGCGGATCATCTTGCCACCCGGACCGATGAGGTCGCGGATCTTGTCCACCGGGATCTGCAGGGTGTGGATGCGCGGCGCGAACTTTGACATCGTCGCGCGCGACTCGCGGATGACCTCTTCCATCTTGTCCAGGATATACAGCCGGCCGCGCCGCGCCTGCTCCAGCGCCTCGCTCATGATGCTGCCGGTCACGCCCGGGATCTTGATGTCCATCTGCAGCGCGGTGATGCCTTCGCGCGTGCCCGCTACCTTGAAGTCCATGTCGCCGTAGTGGTCTTCCGCGCCCGCGATGTCGGTCAGGATGGCGTAATCATCGCCTTCCTTCACCAGGCCCATCGCCACGCCCGCCACCGCCGCCTTGAGCGGCACGCCCGCGTCCATCAGCGAGAGTGACGCGCCGCAGACGCTCGCCATCGACGACGATCCGTTCGACTCCAAGATGTCGCTGACCACGCGCATCGTGTACGGCCACTTCTCCGGGTCCGGCAGCACGGCCGTAATGGCGCGCTCGGCCAGGGCGCCGTGCCCGATCTCGCGGCGGCCTACGCCCGTCATGCGGCCCGTCTCCCCGACCGAGAACGGCGGGAAGTTGTAATGCAGCATGAAGTTCTTGCGGGTCTCGCCCTCGTAGCGCTCGATGCGCTGCACGTCGTCGCTGGTGCCCAGCGTCGTGGTGACCAGCGCCTGCGTCTCGCCGCGGGTGAACAGCGCCGAGCCGTGCGTGCGCGGCAGCACTGAGGTCTCGATCGTGATCTGGCGGATCTCGTCGAACGCGCGCGCGTCCGGACGCCGCTTCTGCTTCGTCACCAGCTCGCGGAACACGTTCTCGCGCAGGATGTCGAAGTACTTGCCCGCCTTGGTGCGGCCCTCTTCATCCTCTTCCGGGATCGCTTCCTTCAGCTCCTTCTTCAGGGCCTTGATCTTGGCGTAGCTTTCTTCCTTGATGTACTTCTTGGTGTCGCTGGCGTCCACCAGCTTGTCCCACAGCTTGGCCTTCAGGTCGTTGTAGTACGCCTGGTCGAACTCCGCCGGCGCCACTTCACGCTTCTTCTTGCCCGCCTTCGACTGAAGCTCCAGGATCCCGTCGCAGATCTTCTTGATCTGCTCGTGGGCGAAGTTGATGGCGTCCACTACAACGTTTTCCGGCACACCCTTGGCGCCCGACTCGATCATCACGATGCCGTCCTTCGTCCCGACGACCATGATGTTCAGCAGGCTCTCCTTCATCTCCGCGTACGACGGGTTCACCACGAAGTTCTCGTTCAGGTAGCCCACGCGCACCGCGCCCACCGGCCCGTTGAACGGGATGTCGGAGATGGTCAGCGCCGCGCTCGCGCCGTTGATGGCGTTCACGTCGGGGTCGTTCTCGGTGTCGGCGGAAAGGACCAGGGAGATGATCTGGGTCTCGTTGCGGAAGGTCTCAGGGAACAGCGGGCGGATGGGGCGGTCGATCTGCCGCATGGTCAGGATCTCGCGCTCGCTCGGCCGGCCTTCGCGCTTGATGAAGCCGCCGGGGATGCGTCCGCCGGCGTACGTGTACTCGCGATAGTCCACCGTCAGGGGGAAGAAGTCGATGCCCTCGCGCGGCTCCTGGTTCGCCACCGCGGTCGTGAGCACTACGTTGTCGCCGATCCGGACTACGACGGCGCCATGCGCCTGCTTCGCGATCCGTCCGGTCTCAAAGGTTATGGATTTTCCGCCTGCCAGGCTGACAGTGGTCTCTTGCTTCATGCTGGTTCCTCTTTTCTGGTGGGAGAGGCGCTCCACGGTGTTCGGTCGGTCTTCCCGGGCGGGATACCTTGTTCTGGCCGTTCCATGGGGCGCTTACTTTGCCGCTTCAATGTGGAAGTTCGTGAGAGATCGCCGGTCCGCGCGGGCGGAGAGCCGAACACAGCTCTCCCGCCGGGCGAAGATGTCTTAGGGGAAAAACCGCCGCAGAAAGCTACTTGCGGATGCCAAGCTTCTGGATGACGTCCTTGTAAGCCTCAGAATCGTGGCTCTTCAGGTAGTCCAGCAGGCGACGCCGCCGGCTGACCATCATCAGCAATCCACGCCGCGAGGCATGGTCCTTCTGGTGCGTCTTAAAGTGCTCGGTCAGCTCACCGATCCGCTCACTGAGGACCGCGATCTGTACTTGGGGACTACCGGTGTCGGTCTGGTGGGTGCGGTATTGGCTGATGACGCTTTGCTTTCTCTCTCGGGCTAACACTGAAACGGGTGTACTCCTGTCTAAGTCTTCTCGCTCTAGGTTCCTTATTAATGTAGCACATAGCCCCGAAATCGGGCAAAAACGACCATTTGACGGTTTTCGTTCGGTAAAGCGATAATCCGTCCAACTATCGGTCTCCCATTCTATCGGCCCCCATTTCTTTTTGAGGTGCGCGATGCCTTTTCGCCGGCCGGGCCTCCTCCCACTACTGTTCCTCGGGCCTCTCCTGTTGTCTCAAGAGCCTTGGAAAGATAGACAATTCAGCGAATGGACCATCGCGGAAGTCCAGCAGGTTCTCTCGGATTCACCGTGGGTAAGGGTCATTCGTTTTAATAAGTCCGAACCGTTGCAGCGAACACGCGACCCTCATTCGGAGCAGAGTGAAAACGCTGCCATCGCTAGACGCCTATATCAGCCTTTGGGCTCCACCCCCTCCATTCCTGCGTTTGCTCCAGACCGCCCTCCGGAGAAGGGTGAGATAGTGATCCGTTGGCTGTCGTCACGCGCAATGCGCGAAGGCGTTGCCCGATTTTGGGCCCTTCAGGGGATGGCCAGCCCCCAAGCGACGCAGGCTTTGGTAGCTTATGAAACGGAACAATACGCTATTGGTATTGGGTCAGTCTACGTTCCCGCCAATACGCCGAGTGAGGCAAAAGCAGCGCTGGAGAAACTGGTGGCGGGATTGAAAAGGTCCGCCTACCTGCGGGTCGATCGCGGCCCAAAGATTCCGGCGACCGCAGTGGAGATTCCCCGCGGGCTGAGCTTGACTCCAGCGGCGGCGGTCATCATTTATTTTCCGCTGATGGATAAGGGGAAGCCGTTGATTCTCAGCGGCGCACAAAAGGTACATTTCCACTGTGAGTTGGATCGGTTCACTGTTGGCGCAAATAATGGGGCTACATTTCGAGTCGTTCCTGTGGATGTCACGTTTGATTTGAAGACCATGATCCGGAACGGCAGGTTAGACCTTTAGGGGCACAAGAATGGGATTCACATCGCTTTAGACCCTCCGTCGCGCCTGCTCCCACGAGTACAACCCGCACCAGACCGCGCAGTACCCGACCGTGAACCAGGGCTGATACTTCATTGGACCCAACGAGTGCCATCCTGGTTCCATGGAATGCCCGCCCATCACGAGTGTGGGCGCATTTATCACCAGCAAGCCGGCGAGAGCGCCCACCAACGCTCCCAACACCAATCCGCGAAAAAAGGCTTCGCGCGAGCTCCACCGGCGGATCATCGGCTTGGCGAACACGCCAAAACATGCACCCATAGGCACGATCCACCAGCAAAACAGCAGGAGGGCGGCGCCGGCGATGACAAAGACGTCACTCGGGTCCAAATATGTCGGGCCCGGCGCAGAATCCTTGATGCGAACGTACAGCGCCGCGCCCAGGTAAGCGCCCACCAAACCCTGCGCGATTCCGGTAATGCCATCCTTCCAGCGCTGCTTGACCGCACTATCCATGTGAAACCTGCTTCCGATCAGCCTTCATCAGCGGCTAGGGCTTTTGCTTCTGCGGCAAATACCGCTTCTTCACCTTCACCACCATGGTATGGTTCGGGTCCACCATGTTGGCCACGCGCATCTCTGCCACCTGCGAGACGAACTGCAGCGCATCCAGCTTCTCGAACCCATACTCGGACGCCACCCAATTCACCATCTCCACCGCCGCGATCCTGAGCGCATCGCCCAGCGGCCGCACGCTCCCCGTGGTCATGATGTACTCATCGTTCTCGATGCGCGGCCACGCGATCTTCTTCCCCTTGATGAGCTGGAACTCGAACGTCACGTCCATCGTGGTCTCCAGGCCCGACCCGCAGATCTCGCCGTCGCCCTGCAGCGCGTGCCCATCGCCGAAGTAGAAGTACGCGCCCTCATGGAACACGGGCAGATAGACCGTCGCGCCCTCGCGCACGTCGCTGGCGTCCATGTTGCCGCCGAAGTTCCCCGGCCACAGCCCGCCGAAGGCTTCTTCCCCCGCCGGCGCCACGCCCACGCGCCCCAGCATCGGCGAAAGCTCGACCTCGATCGTCTTCTTGCTGCTGGGCAGTTCGAGCACGCCCTTCTTGCCGTCCACCAGCTTCCACACATACCGCCGCGCGGGCAGCGGGTCGTTGAGCATGGGTGTAGACCGATCGCTCGCCACCGCGCTGAAACCCGGCGTCATGGTCGACACCGCATGGTCGCGGTTCGTCCGCAGCCGCACGATCTTCACCACCAGCGTGTCGTTCGGCGTCGCGCCCTCGATGTAGAACGGCCCCACCTCGCCCGGCCACGCGCCGCCCGGCCGCTCGTAGTAGCCGCCGTAGATGGTCTCGCTCTCCACTACGTCGCCCGGCTGTATGCGCAGTACCGGCTCGCGCTTGGCGAACGTTGGCACCCCTTTTTCCTGCTTGAACTTGTGCACCTTGGCCAGCGTGGGCGCGCCCAGCAGCGCCACTGCGAACAACAATACGAAGACACGACGCATGACATCCTCCCGGCAAATCGGCGCAAGGATACCAGAGCTGAAGCATTGCGGCTTCACGCGGGCTGCAGGCTTCACCGTCGCGTAGCGACGGCACGAGTTTAGCCCAGCGCTTCAGCGCTGGGTCCGCCGAGGATATTCGCGCAAGTCCCGCAGGGACGGCTGATCGGCCTTCGGAAGGGCACGGCTTGGTAGGTCAGGGCTTAAGCCCTGACTCCGCGAAGCGGACGAGCTTTAGCGGGCGACAGAAACAACCAAGCCGGGTAAACTTTCCCGCCATGGCCTTCCTCAAGACCAAGCGCTCCCAGTTCATAGCCTGGATGTTCATCTACGCCTTTGGGGTAATGCTGATGTTTTCCAAGGGTGGTGCTGAGGGCTTTGGCTTCCTCTGGGGACTCGCTCTGGGCGTCGGCGCGGGAATCGCCACCAGCACGCAAGGCCCGCCGGCAAGACTGCACCGCCTTCTCATCGTCCTCAGGTGGCTGCTTGGTGCCTGGCTGTTTGGGATCCTGACGCTATGGGGCAAAGGTGGCTCACAGGATGACGCTCTCCTCGAGCGGGCGCAGTTGGCGTTCTTTGTGACTCTTCTCGCCGGCTTCCCCGCTCTGCTCGCGCTGCTCGTCTGGATCTTCCGCCGCCCAAAAAAATAAAAGGCGCGACTCTCGCCGCGCCTCGATCGCTTTCTTCCTCTCTTCGGTCCTTCGTGCCTTCGTGGTGGGTTTTGGTTTTCAGTAACGGAAGAGATACGACACCTTCACGAACACCTGCTTCCCATCATTCACGAAGCGGTTCGGCGCCGTGCCGCCGCCTGCCACCACCGGCTCCGGATTCGCCAGGTTGCTGTTGTACCCGACGTACACCGCCGTGCCCGGATGCAGCAGCCACGTGACCAGGAAGTCGCCGTTGAAGCCCTTGTTCGTGCTCAGCGCCGTCTGGTTCGGATTCGCCAGCACCGCGGTGTATTGCAGGATGGTCCGCAGCGAGAGCTGCTTGGTGAACTGGTAGTTCCACCGCGAGCGGATGATGTGGTTGTTGAACGCGCTCTCCCCCGTCGCGCGGTGCCGGTACCGGTTCAGGATGTAGCGGTTGTCGATTGTCAGTTGCTGCAGCGGCTTCACCGTGGCGTTGAACCATACCGAGTCGTTGTCCATCAGCTCCGGCGGCTTGCCGCTCGCCGGCACGTAGTTGATCGACGTGCCGCGGCTGATCTCGCCGTTGAGCGTCAACTGCTTGAAGTACGTGGAGTAGAAGAAGAACCCCGCGCTGCCGGTGCGGAAGTCCTGCGTCGGCGCCGCCAACGTCGGGAACCCATCTTCCACCCGGCGCAGCCGGTTCTGTCCGCCATTGGCGAAGGCGCCGATCTCCGTGTTGCCGCGGAAGTTGAACCGGTAATTCATGTTGAAGAAATTCTCCAGCCGCAGCCCCTTGCTGTCCCACAGCGCCAGTTGGAAAGCGCTGGGCCCGTGGCTGAGCAGCCGCTTGCCCTCCGGACGGAACAGGTAACGCCCGAAATTGCTGAAGCGCCGCACCCCGGGGCGCCGGAAGAATCCGGTCCTGGTCTCGAAGCCGTCGCTGGTATCGGTGAACAGCGTGTTGGCGCAGAGGTGGCGCCCGCAATATTCCGTCCACGCATCCACCGCGTGGCCGCGCGAGGTCTTGCCGCCCAGGTCCCGCGACTGGCTGATCACGCCCTGCGCCAGCGTCAACACCTTCGGACCCCACTTCAGCCGGACGTCCAGGCTGCCCACCCGGTTATAGCTGCTCTCAAACTCGCGGTGCGTGTACATCAGGCCCACGCTGCTCTGCTTCCAGAACTCGCGGTTGACCCGCCCCACGCCGAAATACGCGCGCTTGTCGCGCAACGGATGCGTGTCCGCCACCCGCCGCCCCGGCGACTGGTCATCGGCGAACAGCAGCCCGATCGAGTACGGCCCGTTCTTGCCCGTCAGCCGTGCCCCGATCTGCGGGTCCGCGATGCGCCGCGTGAACAGCAGCGTGATCGGCGTGTCGAAGAAATTCGCGTTCTCCAGGAAGAACGGACGCTTCTCCGGGAAGAACACCTCGAAGCGCTGGTTCACCGTCACCTGCGGCTCGTCGGACTCCACTTGGCTGAAGTCCGGATTCAGCGCCACGTCGAGCACGAAGCTGTCCTTGATCACCATCTTCGCGTCCAGCCCCATGTCGCCGCGGAAGGTGGCGCTCGAATACCGCGGGTTCGCCGGGTCGCGCAGGTCCGGTGCGCGGAAGCTCCGCCCCACCGCGTATGGAATGAACTGGAAGTTGCGCCCCGGCGAGATGCCCTGCAGCCCGGTCAGCGTGCCTTCCTGGTTCAGCCGCCCGCTCACGCTGGTGCTCACGTGCGGCCAGAAGACGTTCTCGCTCGTGCGCGGGATCACCCTTTGCAGCAACAGGCCCCAGCGCTGGATCGGCGCATTCGAGAACCGCATGCTCTTGAACGGCACGGACATGATCGCCACCCAGCCTTTGTCCGTCACCTTCCCGTCGGACTGCCACAGGGTGTCGAACGAGCCGTCGTAGCCGTTGTCTTCGGTCCACAGATAGTCGAACTGGATGCCGCGGGGGTTGATCATGAACCCATAGGCGCGGCGTTTGTCGTTGAATGTATCGAGATAAAGCTGGACCTCGTCGTCCTCCGGCCCGATCGTGTCTCGCCGCGCCAGCCGCGCGCGGATCGTCTCCGGGCGGTCATCGAAACAGACGAAGACCGCATAGAAATTCTTCTCGTCGTAGCCGAGGTAGACGTGCGTCGTCTGCGTCGCCGGCTGGCCGTCCTTGGGGTCGCGCTGGATGAACTGGTCGACCTTCGCCAGCTTCCCTTCCCACGCCGCCGAGGGCTTCATCTCCAGGAACTCTTCCAGCGCCGGCGCCCGGTCGATCTTCGGGATCGAGACCTCGCGGTTCATGGTCAGCGTCGTCGGCGCCGAGGGCGCGGTGCGCATCGCATTCGGGGACGCGGTTTGTGCGGCGAGCGAGCCTGCCGCCAGGAATAGAAACAATAAGGATGCGATGAGTCGCTGGGAGCTTCGCAATTTGGGCCTCTCGCCGTGAATACTTGCGCGCGTGCGCCGGGTTACAGGGACCAGGGGAACCGCTGTGGGGATTAGACCGGGCGTCTCCGGAAAAGGTTAGGCGTTAGAACAAGGCGTTCTGCCGGCTGTTCGGCACAATGCCGAAATGCTCGTAGGCGAGCTTGGTCGCCACCCGCCCGCGGGGAGTGCGGTTCAGGAACCCGATCTGGATCAGGAACGGCTCGTAGATGTCTTCGATGGCGTCCGGCTCTTCCGCCAGCGCCGCCGCCAGGGTATTCAGGCCCACCGGCCCGCCCTGGTACTTCTCGATGATGGCCAGCATCAGCCGCCGGTCCACTTCATCGAACCCGTGCTTGTCGACTTCCAGCATCTCCAGCGCCGCCTGCGCCGTTGCCTTGTCAATGTGTCCCGCCGACCGCACCTGCGCGTAGTCGCGTACCCGGCGCAGCAGCCGGTTGGCGATGCGCGGTGTTCCCCGGCAGCGCGTGGCGATCTCCATCGCCCCGTCGCGGTCGATGCCCACGCCCAATATCTCCGCTGAGCGCTCCAGGATCACCCGCAGCTCTTCCGCCGAGTAGAACTCCAGCCGCAGCACGATGCCGAAGCGCGACCGCAGCGGCGCGGAGAGGAGCCCGGCCCGCGTCGTCGCTGCCACAAAGGTGAACGGCGGGATGTCCAGCGTGTGCGTGCGCGCGCTGGGCCCCTGCCCGATAATGATGTCCAGCTTGTAGTCCTCGAGCGCCGAGTACAGGATCTCTTCCAGCGCCGGCTGCAGGCGGTGCACCTCGTCGAAGAACAGCACCTGCTTTTCCCGCACGTTCGTGAGGATGGCCGTCAGGTCGCCCTTGATCTGCAGCACCGGCCCGGAGGTCTGCTGGTAATCGACGCCCATCTCGTTGGCGATGATCGTCGCCAGCGTCGTCTTCCCCAGCCCCGGCGGCCCGTAGAGCAGCACGTGGTCCAGCGTCTCGCCGCGCGACTTCGCCGCCTCGATCGCCACCGACAGGTTCTCCTTCACCTTGCCCTGTCCGATGAACTCCTGCAGCCGCCGCGGCCGCAGCTTCAGCTCGAATGACGCGTCGTCGTCCACCGACACGCCGGAGACCAGCCGCTCATTCTCAGGAAGTTTTTTGGGTGTCACCACGCTGCTTGGATGGTATGACGAAAATCTTTTTCCAGCAAACGAAAGGCGAAGAAGCAGCCGGTCTCTAGACCCTGGGTCTTTAGTCGTCTTCGAACCGCTCCCGTTGCAAAGCTCGAACAATCCCCATTCATCGGTACTGGCGAGACCAGCGGCGTGAGCCGCTTTGCCAACCCCAGGCAAGACGCCTGCCCTAAGGCGAGAGATTGTCACCGCTATGAAGCAGCCCGCAAAGCGGGCGGAAAGCGGAGGCCGCGAAGCGTGCCGGAGCTGTAGCCCAGCCCGTAAGGGCTGGGTAAGTGGCTAGAAAAGAGTCGAGCCCACTTTAGTGGGCGACACCATTCAAAACGCGAGCCGGTGTAGCACTGGAGACCGGAGACTGGAGACCATCTAATATGGAAGCAATGGCGCGCTTCGAACAATATGAGGTCTGGGCCTCCACCAAGGGCCAATGGGGCCTGGTCGCCTCATTCCAGGATGTCGACGTCGCCTCGGCGGTCTTCAAGAACCGCACCTACCGCCAGCGGCTCGTCCACGCCGTCTATGAGGATGGAAAACTCATCCACCAGGACGTCATCGCCGAAGTCGGCGGCACCCGCGAAGAACCATAAGTCCGGTGGAAGCCCCCGCCTTCAGGCGGGGGGGCTTGCGCTTCAGCGCAAGCGGCAAGCCTACCTAAAGAGAGACACCCGCGGGCTTTAGCCCGCGGGTGTCGGATTCTATCCCTGCGCCTTCCGCGTGGCGCGGATCAGCTCTTCCATCTCGTCCAGGTACCGCTCCAGCGCCTTGCGCCCGGCCGCGGTCATCCGGTACTCCGTCTTGGGCATGCGCCCGGCAAAGCTCTTCTCGCAACTGATGTACTCGGCCTCTTCCAGCTTGCGCGCGTGCACGCTGAGGTTGCCGTCACTCGTGTTGAGCAGCTTCTTCAGCTCGTTGAACGTGAGCGACGCATTCACCGCCAGCGCGCTCAATATCCCCAGCCGCAGCCGCTCGTGGATGATGCGGTCCAGCTCCAGCGCCGGCTCGCCCGCGCCCGCCGGCTTGCGCGCCTTGGGCTTCGCCTCCGGCGCGCGCTCTCTTCGTGCCGATATGTTCTGCTTCGTCAAGACTTCTATCCTCCGTGCCGTCGCGCGATGATCCCGCCGAACACGATGTGCATGGCCCCGAACCCGATTGCCATCGCCAAGTTGCTCCAGCCGCCCGGCAGCGCCACCGCCGCCGCGCCCAGCAGCAGGAAGCACATTCCCATCACGGGAACGATGCGCACCGAGAACGCCCCTGCCGCCACCACCGCCACTCCGTAGAGCAGCAGCCACAGCGCCGGCACCATCGGCACCAGTTGCGCCTTGTAGAAGATGAGCGTCAGCAGCGCGCCCGCCAGCAACGGCGGCGCGAAACCCAGCGCGAACTTCTTGGCGGGACCTGAGGTCAGCGACTGCCGCGCGCGTTCGGCCTTGTGCAGCATCGCCGTGCCCGCGATCCCGATCCCGACCGCCGCCTCCGCGAACCATACCCCGAGCCACCGCTCCGGCGTCGGCTGTTGAGCCGCCAGCGCGCTCGCCGCCAGCGCCGTCACTCCCAGCCCCACCATCCCCCACCCGGGCACCGCTGTGAACGACCCCGCCGACTCCATCGTCTGCCGGATGTAGCGCAACTGCTCCATCGCGTCGGGCGTCGCCTGCACGGGCGGCTCCCCGCCCCGCATTCCCCCTCGACGCCTCGGCTGCCGGCACGGATCCATACCCTGATTCTAGCTTTTGGGTTATATGTGTCAAGTACTTTACGTCACAAAGACACAAGCGCTTGTCACAACTGCCCGCCGACCTGCAGCGGCCTCCCGGGGCTCGCCCCCTTTAGTGGGCGACACAAAAAAAGGCGCGGCTCCTGCCGCGCCTCTTCCATACCCTTTTGTGATCCTTCGTGTTCTTCGTGCCTTCGTGGTGGGTTTCGGGAAACGGGAAACCGCGAAGCTAGTCCTCCACCTCCACCAGCTCGCCCTTCTCCGCGCGTGCCGCGCTCACGATCTTGTCCTGGATCATCGCCGGCACCACGTCGTAGTGCGCCATCTCCATGCTGAAGCTGCCTCGGCCCTGCGTCATCGACGTCAGGTCCACGCCATACGTCAGCATCTCGGCCATCGGCACCTCGGCCTTCACGATGGTGTTGTTCCCCTTGTTGTCCATGCCCTGGATGCGTCCGCGCCGCGAGTTCAGGTCGCCCATGATCGCGCCCGCAAATTCCTCCGGGATGGTGATCTCCACCGACATGATCGGCTCCAGCAGCGTGGGTTTGGCGATCTCCATCGCCTTCCGGAAGGCGATGCGGCCCGCCGTCTTGAACGAGAGTTCGTTCGAGTCCACGTCATGGTACGACCCGTCGTACAGGATCACGCGGAAGTCCACCACCGGGTATCCGGCCAGGTAGCCGCGCTCGGCCGCCTCCACGATGCCCTTCTCCACCGCCGGGATGAAGTTCTTCGGGATGGAGCCGCCGAAGATGTCGTTCACGAACTCGAAGCCGCCGCCGCGCGGCATCGGCTCCATCTTGATCTTGCAATCGCCGAACTGCCCATGCCCGCCGGTCTGCTTCTTGTGCCGGCCCTGCACGTCGGCCTTGCCGCGGATGGTCTCGCGGTACGGCACCTTCGGCGCCTTCAGCACCACCTCGGTGTGGTAGCGCTTCTTCAGCTTCGACACCAGCACCTCGATATGCTGCTGCCCCGTGCCCGCGATGAGGAACTCCTTCGTCTGCGGGTCGCGGAAGAAGCGGACCATCATGTCCTCTTCCATCAGCTTGTGCAGCCCGGTCGCGAGCTTGTCTTCATCGGCGCGCGTCTTCGGCTCGATGGCGAACGTGATCGCCGGTTCGGGCAGCGCCAGCGTCGGATACGCCACCGGGTGCGCCTTGTCGCCCAGCGTATCGCCGGTGAGCGTGCCCTTCAGCTTCGCCACCGCCCCGATGTCGCCCGCGTGCAGCTCCGGCACCGGCACTGCGGTCTTGCCCTGCATGATCGAGAGGTGCGCGAACTTCTCCGCCACGCTGCGCGTGTAGTTTTGCACCGTCGCATCGTTCTTGAGCACTCCGGAGAACACCTTGAAGAACGAGATGTGGCCCGCGAACGGGTCGCTGATGGTCTTGAACACCTGCAGCGTGAGCGACTCCGCATCCGACACGTGGTGCGCGGCCGGCTCGCCCGGCGCCAGCGGCGTGTCCGGCACCGGCGGACGCTCCTCCGGCGCCGGCGCAAACTCCGCGATGAAGTTCAGGATGAAGTCCACGCCCACGTTCCCCAGCCCCGACGCAAACACCAGCGGGAAGATCTTGTGCGCCACGATCGCCGCGCGTAGTCCGGGCAACAGGTGCTCATCCGGGATCGTGCCCTTGTCGAAGAACTCCTGCATCAGCTCGTCGTTGCCCTCGGCCACCAGCTCCACGATCGCCTCATGGCCTTTCTTGGCCGCTTCCGCCATATCCGCCGGGATCGGGATCTCCTTGCCCTTGCCGCTGCCGCCCAGTTCGTAGCTGTAGGCCTTCATGCGGACCAGGTCCACCACGCCATTCAGTCCTTTTTCTTTCCCGATCGGGAGGTTCACCGCGATCACCTGCCGTCCGAACGCGCTCGTCACCGATTCGGTCACGCGTTCCACATCCGCGCGGTCGCGGTCCATGCGGCTGGCCACTACCATCCGCGGCAGCTCGAACTCTTCGGCGTAGCCCCAGACCCTCTCAGTCATCACCTCAACGCCGTGCACGCCGTCCACCACCACCGCCACCATCTCGGCCGGCACCATCGCCGCCTTGGCTTCGTGGATGAACATGTTGAAGCCCGGAGTGTCCAGGATGTTGATCTTCACCTTGTTGGTGGTGCCCCATTCCACGTGCGCCACCGCCGTGCTGATCGACATCTTCCGCGCAATCTCTTCTTCGTCGTAGTCGGTCACGGTGCTGCCGTCGTCCACGCGGCCCAGGCGCGGCGTCGCGCCCGCCACCGCCAGCATTGCCGCCGTCAGCGACGTCTTGCCCGCATGCGAATGTCCTACCACCGCGATGTTGCGGATGTCTTTGCTCTCATACACCTTCACGGAAGACTCCTTTCCCCTGTGCGGGGCAACGATATGAAATTGTGCGGAAACTGGATGCAGGATGGGCGAAGCAGCGTGGCGGTCACGTCAGAGGCGGGGTGCGCGGCCTGTAGCCGCGCTGGATGGATGCCCGGCGGATTCTCCGGCACACACACGGAGGGCTCGACCACGATGCCACGCGAACTGGCCGCCATGCGCACGATGAGGCCCTGCCTGAAACTTCTAACCTACTCCCGTCGCCGCATTCTGCGCAACCTGCCGCCCGACGAAAAGGGCCGCCATCCTAGCACACGCTCTGCCTTGGCCCAAATCAAGCATATTGCCTCATTCGTAACCCTTAATCTTTCCGAAGTAGGGCAAAAATTCGGCGCGGCATGTGCTTTTTTTGGCAGTTATTCGTCCTAGAATAGGGACATAGTCATGCGTCGCGCTGCGCTCATTCTCGGCTTGTTCTGTGTATCCGCTAGTCTTGGCCCGGTGGCCCTCTCGGCCGCCACGGACACAGCCAGCCCGGCCGGAGCGTTGAAAATAGAGGCGGCCGTTCTCTCCCCCCACGCCGCCGTGAAGAAGACTCCGCCCCGCAGCGCGACGCCCACCCTCCCCGCCCCCCGGGATCCGCATCCATTCATCACTGAATTCTTCGGCCCCGCGGCCACGCCCGCGCCCAAGCCCGCCGTCACTCCGAAGAAGGCCGTGAATCAGGACCCGCCCCGCGCGGCTCTCACCCCCAGCGCCGCCGAGTAATTCGCACTAAGCTCTGCTTCTATCTTTGCTTCGATCAGCGGTTACGCGTGCTTCGGCTTTCCCTGACGGCTAGAGGCTAACGGCTAAGGACTGCTTTCCCTAATGGCTAACGGCTAACGGCTCCTCTGCATCTAACCTTCAACAGCCCATTTCAGATATGCTGGAATCGATCCCTGCGCAGCCCCGCTGCGCCCGAACGAGGTTTTTTGCAATGCGTAAGCACCTGCGGACCGCACTGACCGCCGCGCTCTTTCTTTTTGCCCTCACCGCCTTTGCCCAACAGCGCTCCGCCAGCGCCGATCAGGCCCGCGCCCAGGCGCTCAAGCCGCCGCCGGGCGTGAAGGTCGCCATCATCGTTTTTGAAGACATGCAGTGCCCGGACTGCGCCCGCGCGCATCCGCTCCTCAAGCAGGTCTCCGAGCTGCACAAGGTGCCCGTCATCCACCGCGACTTCCCCCTGCCCATGCACAACTGGGCCAAGGAAGCCGCCATCTACGGCCGCTTTTTTGATTCCAAGTCGCCCAAGCTTGGCGCCGCCTTCCGCGACTTCATCTTCCAGAACCAGGCTGGCTTCACCCCGGTCAACCTCAAAGAGAAGATCGCCGGCTTCGCGAAGTCCAATGGCGTGGCTCTGCCCTTCCTGCTCGATCCCGGACGCAAGTTCCAGACCGGCGTTGAAGCCGACATCGCTCTCGGCAAGCGCATCGGCATCCAGCACACCCCGACCATCTTCGTCGTCGGCAGCGGCAAGACCGCCGCGCCTTTCGTCGAGGTCGTCGACCGCTCTCAGCTCTCGCAGATGGTCCAGGACATGAAGAACGCCAAGTAGCGACCGGCGCTCGGTCGCTACTGCGATCATTTAGGCTGTCCGCCAAAACACCGCAAAGGCCCTCGCTTTGTCATCCTGAGCAAGCGCGACCAACGGGAGCGCGCAGTCGAAGGACCCCTCCCCTCACAAGACCGTTGCTTCACCGGCCTCTCCGACAGGCGACTTTCTCTTGACAGTAGTGTTACTATCATGACGAAATACGCTTGCATTTGCCGCCTTACCCTAGTAGTGATATGCCTATGGCCCAAAAAGTGTCTGGTGTTCACGAGAGCGGCATCTCGTCGCACGACCGCATCCTGTTAGCTGCCAAGCAGTTGTTTGCCAAGGACGGCTATGACAACACCTCGACGGCCGCCATCGCCCGCACCGCCGGCACGAGCGAATCGCAGTTGATGAAGCACTTCGGCAGCAAAGAAGGGCTGCTCGAAGCCATCTTCGACGCCGGCTGGGCCAGCATGTCCTACATGTTCCGCGCCATCCACGATCTGCAATCGCCCACGGAAAAGCTCGAAGTCATGCTCGAGATGATCCTCACCAACATGGAGCGCGACCCGGAACTGCGCGACCTCATGCTGCTCGAAGGCCGTCGCATCCGCAAGGAAGGTCACATGATCCTGCTGACGAAAGGCTACCTGCAGTTCGTCGGTGTCATCGACGCCATCCTCACCGAGATGCGCGCCCGCGGCGAGCTGCGTGTTCCCGTAAGCAACGACGCGATCCGCTCCGCCCTCAACTCCATGTTTGAAGGCATGATGCGCGACCAGGTCCTCGCTCAGCGCATGGGCTTCCCTGCCACCTATGACCGCAAGGACATGCAACGCATCTTCAAGATCATGATGCGCGCCTTCGTAACCGCGGAGTGAGTCCCGCATCTTACGCGCACGACCCAAGGAGTCGACCCCATGGCCGAAAAAATGAACAAGACTGATGCCGAGTGGCGCGCCGAGCTCACCCCCGAGCAGTACCACATCCTGCGCGAGAAAGGCACCGAGCGCGCCTTCACCGGTGAGTACTACAAGACCAAGACGCCCGGCACGTATCTCTGCGCCGGCTGCGGACAGGAGCTCTTCAGCTCGGAGACTAAGTACGACTCCGGCAGCGGCTGGCCCAGCTTCTACCAGCCCGCCCGGCCCGAACACGTCGAGACGCACGAGGACCGCAGCTACGGCATGAAGCGCGTGGAAGTCACCTGCAGCCGCTGCGGCGCCCACCTCGGCCACGTCTTCGAAGACGGCCCTGACCCCACGGGCCTGCGCTACTGCATCAACTCCGCTTCGTTGAAACTGACTCCGAAGAAGGACTGAAGGGCACGGACTCTTGGGCCTTCTCTTTCGGACGACCCTGCTGGCACGGTGCTCTTGGCTCTGCGAAGAAATGGCTCGCACGAATGGGACTTTAGTCCCGCCTACTGATTTGTAACACCGGCCATTAAGCAGTCCCACCCGCCCGATCGCAGTCCGCTGCAAGCGGACGGCACGCGGAGGCCGCGAAGCGTGCCGGAGCGGTAGCCCACCACGTAAGTGGTGGGTGCCGGAGGAAAAGAGTTGAGCCCACTTCAGTGGGCGACACACAAACCACGTGGCGGCGCATTTTCCGGAATGAAAAAAGGCTCGCTGATTTGCGAGCCTTCGTGTTTCTGGCCTTTGGTGAGGACTAGCCCTGCAGCTTCCGCAGCTCCGCCAGCGCCTCTTCATTCGGCGGCTGCTCGCCCAGCTCGTACTGCTTGGCCCACGCCACCTTGCCCTGCTTGTCGATGATGTACACCACGCGGTTGCAGATCCCCGGCAGCGGCGGCCCTTCGCGGAAGACGCCGTACGTCTGCGACACCGCCCCGTGCGGGTAGAAGTCGCTGAGCAGCGGGTACTCCAGCTTCCCGATATCCTTTTCCTGCCACGCGATGTGGCAGAACGGCGAGTCCATCGAAACACCCACGACCTGGGTGTCGAGCGCGGCGAACTTGGCCAAGTCGGCCTGGTACGCCGGCATCTGCATCCCTCAAGTCGGGGAAAAATCCAGCGCGTAGAACGCCAGCAGCACGTTCTTCTTGCCGCGATAGTCGCTCAGTTTGAACGTCCCGCGCTCGCTGCCGGTCACCGCCGGCAATTGGAAGTCCGGCGCCTCCGCGCCGATGGGTAGAGGCATGGTTCTTGAAGTCCTTTCGATAGGAACCAAAGATTGTAAATGACGCTCGCGGATTTTCACGATCGCAAGCTGCTGGAAGACCCCGGCCTCAGTCGGCCAGCTCGAGCTTGGAGGGCACAGCCGTCGCATCGCGACGGCCCGAGATTAGCCCAGCGCTTCAGCGCTGGGTCAGACCCCCAACAGGAGCCGAGCCCACTTCAGTGGGAGACACGCAGCCTAGTGATGGACCTTGGTCTTCCCCGCCGCCTTCTTCTGCGTCAGCTCGTTGTACGCCACTTCGATCATCTCGTCGTTCTTGATGAAGAATTTGCCCATCTCGTCATACTTCGCGATGACGTTCTGCTTCTTCATCTGCTCCAGCGTCATGCCCTTCTTAATCGCTGCCTGCACCAGCGCGCGGATGTCCCGCAGCCGCCGCGTGAACTCCAGCGCGTCTTTCTTCGTCGCCAGCGGCCCATGCCCGGGGATGATCTTCACATCGTCCGGCAGCATCGCCATCGCCTTCTCCACGTTCGCGATCAGGCCCGTCAGGTTGCCGCCGCTCGCCGTGTCCACGAATGGGAAGTACATGTTGAAGAAGTGGTCGCCCATGTGCACAGTGTTGGCCTTGGGAAAGAAGATGATGCTGTCGCCGTCGGTGTGCCCCTTGGCGAAATGCAGCGCCCGGATGTCCTCGCCGTTGATGTGGACGGTCAGCGTCTTGTCGAACGTGACGATGGGCAGCGCCGCCTTCGCCGCCGGCGGCACCTTGTTGCCGCGCAGGTTCTCATGGCCGCTGGCCATGCGCTTGCGCACGTTCTCATGCGCGATGATCTCCGCCTTCGCCTTGGCGAACGGCTCGTTGCCGCCCACGTGGTCGCCGTGCCAATGGGTGTTGAGGACGAACCGCATCGGCTGGTCAGTCACGCCTTTGATGGCTTCCTGGATCTTCGGCACCATCGGCGCGTACTGGTCGTCCACGATCAGCACGCCGTCTTCGCCGACGCTCACCGCGATGTTCCCGCCCACGCCCGTGAGCATGTACAGGCCGTCGCTCAATTTCTCGAGCTTGACCTCGGCCTTCGACCAGTCGCGCTGGGCCTGGGCGCCCACCGCGAACAGCATCACCACCATGATCCATAATTTCCGCATCGGAACACTCCTGGGAATTTTCGCCTACGGAACGCGCAAGATTGTCTCACAAGGACGGCGGCCAGTAGCGGCGGTAATTCTAAAGCAGTGAAGCTACTTCGCCAGCGTTTTGATCTTGCGCGTTGCTATTTCACACGTGATTATCTTGTGGTGCCCCGCCCCCACCTCGACGGCAATCGACTTCCCATCGGGTGACCAGCTCGGGCGCGAAGACCAGCCGTCAGTACAGTTCAGGGAACGGCGGCGCTGGCTGCGCAGATCAAGAAGATACAGACGTCGGGTCGTTGCAAAAGCAAGAAACCGTCCGTTCGGTGACGGGGTTGGCTGGTAATGAGTGTCTGTGACGTTAGTGATCTGCTGAGAAGTTCGTGTACCCAAATCAAAGCGATGGATTTGCGAGAACGACATTCCCACACTGTGTACGTAGAACAGACAACACCCATTTCGGCTCCACGCTGGCATAGCGTTCCAGCCTTTGTTGGTGATCACGGCTTCGGCCGTTCCTCGGGATAGAGAAGTCACATAGATATGGAGATCATCGTAGCGACCGCCCGGAACACTCGACTCGTAAGCGATCCGATCCCCATCCGGCGACCACGCCGGGCTGTCATTCGGTCCCGCCGGTTGTGCAATCACGGTTGGCTCCCCACCCGAAGCCGGGATAATACGGATCTTTCCCTGGGATGCAAACACGATCCGGTCTCCTTTAGGTGACCACGCCGGCATCCGTACATACCCGGTGGTCTTCCAGAGTTCGATCTGACGCGAATTCTCCACCGAAACCAGCCGTAAGATGTTTTCTCTTGGCCCCACCTTTACGAATGCGATCCATTTCCCATCTGGCGACCAGGCGGGATGCATGGCGCCCTGGGCGGCTTGCTTCTGCTGAGGTGAGGGAGCGGTTTGCCCCGCCACCAGTCCGGTGAGCAACAGAAGCAGCAGGGAAACGAATAGCGTTCTGTGTGACGTCCTGCGCCTGCTTGCCCGAACAAGTTCTGATCGCATGTCGTAACCTTAAATCTAGAGGGGCTGTAATGTCTTGGTTCAATGCATCAGGCGCGAAGCGCCGACAGAGAATAGCCTAGGCCGTAAGGCCTAGGTTCTGGCCGGAGGACTGGCGCGAGCCCGCTTTAGGGGGCGACACCCCTCTGCGTCCTCTGCGGTCATCATTCTGGGGTTGCGATTCGCTTTTCAGAGCCTTGTTGTCCTTTGTGCCCCTTTGTGTCCTTCGCGTCTTCGTGGTGGGTTTGCTTTTGCTCCACGGGAAAACCGGAAACGGGAAACCCACTCATCATGTAACCTATAGCCACATGATCACGGTCTCCAAAGAGGACTACCTCAAGGCCATCCTTGAGGCCGAGTCCGAGGGTGACACCGTCATCTCGGCGACGCTCGCCCACTGGCTGAACGTCTCACCGCCCGCCGTGACCATGGCCCTGCGCCGCCTCAAGAAGGACAATCTCGTCCAGGTCCGCGCCGACGGCCGCGTCCAGCTCACCGCCGAGGGCCGCAAGGTCGCACAGCGCATCGTCACCCGCCATCACCTCATCGAGCGCATGCTGCATGAGGTCTTCGGCATGGAGTGGTATCGCGTGCATGACGAGGCCGAGCGCCTCGAGCACGCCGTCTCCGCCGAGTTCGAAGCCAAGCTGGCGGAAAAGCTCGGCACCCGCGGCCCATGCCCACACGGCAACGACGCCATCCCGGAGAACCCCGCCTCGCGCCGCAAGCGCGGCCTGCGCCTGCTCTCTGAAGCCGACCCCGACGGCGCTTACGTCATCCGCTCCGTCTACGAGCGCGACCGCAACCTGCTCGAGTTCCTCGAAGAGCGCGGCATGCGCCCCGGCGCCAAGGTCAAGGTCGTCGCCCGCAACTACGACCGCACCCTTGCCCTCCAGACTGAGACCGGCAAAGTCTCCGTGGGCCAGCCCGTCGCTGAAAAAGTCTGGGTCGCCCGCGCCCGTTAGGTTCGGTTGACAATCCTAGTTAACTATAGTTAACATCGACGGGTATAGCCCAGCTAAGAATCCATGCCCAACCTTCCCTGGCGCTTTGAGACCGGCAATCCCAGCCTGCCTGAAGTCCATTCCAGCCTGCACATCCCGGCGGGCGCCGGATTCTTCCGCAAGCTCTTCGCCTTCGCCGGCCCCGGCTTCCTCGTCGCGGTCGGCTACATGGACCCCGGCAACTGGGCCACCGACCTCGCCGCCGGCTCGCGCTACAACTACGCGCTGCTCAGCGTCATCATGGTCTCCAACCTGATGGCGATCCTGCTGCAGAGCCTCTGCATCAAGCTCGGCGTTGCCACCGGACGCGACCTCGCCCAGGCCTGCCGCGACCACTTCTCCAAGCCTGTCTCTTTCGTCCTCTGGGTGCTGTGTGAGATCGCCATCGCCGCCTGCGACCTCGCCGAGGTCATTGGCTCGGCCATCGCCCTGCAACTGCTCTTCGGCCTCCCGCTCATCTGGGGCGTGTGCCTCACCGCCGCCGACGTCCTCCTCATCCTCTACCTGCAGAACCGGGGCTTCCGTTACATCGAAGCGCTGGTCATCTCGCTCATCGGCATCATCGGCCTGTGCTTCGGCGCTGAGATCCTCTTCTCCCGACCGGAGATCGGCCCCATCCTGAAGGGCTTCTTCCTGCCTTCCACTGAGATCGTGCGCAACCCGGAGATGCTCTACATCGCCATCGGCATCCTCGGCGCCACGGTCATGCCCCACAACCTCTACTTGCACTCGTCCATCGTGCAGACGCGCAACTACGCGCGCACCCCCGAGGGCAAGCGCGAAGCCATCAAGTTCTCCTCCATCGACTCCGCCGTCGCGCTGATGCTGGCGCTCTTCGTCAACGCCGCCATCCTCATCGTCGCCGCCGCCGTCTTCCATCGCACCGGCAACACGCAGGTCGCAGAGATCCAGGACGCTTACCATCTGCTCTCGCCGCTACTCGGCGTTACGGCCGCCAGCACGCTCTTCGCCCTCGCGCTACTCGCCTCCGGACAGAACTCCACCCTCACCGGCACGCTCGCCGGGCAGATCGTCATGGAGGGCTTCCTCAACATCCGACTGCGGCCCTGGCTCCGCCGCCTCATCACGCGCCTCATCGCCATCGTGCCTGCGGTCATCGTCACCGGCTTTTACGGCGAGTCGGAGACCGCCAAGCTCCTCGTCCTCAGCCAGGTCATCCTGAGCATGCAGCTCAGCTTCGCCGTCTTCCCGCTCATCCTCTTCACCAGCGACAAGTCGAAGATGGGCGAGTTCGTCAATCCACTCTGGATCCAGTCCCTCGCCTGGACGGTCGCCGTGGTCATCGCCGGCCTGAACCTCTGGCTCCTCTACCAGACCAGCACGGTGATCCTCGTCCTGATGGCGGCCATCGTCGCCTGGATGGTCGGCTACACGCTCTACGACCGCCGCCGCCTCGCCGCCGCTTTGTCATCCTGAGGCGCTGCCGCCGCCTCGCCCCCGTCCCTTTGTCATCCTGAGCCAGCGTCGCTTTGTCATCCTGAGGCGCTGCCGCTTTGTCATCCTGAGCAAGCGTGACCATCGGGAGCGCGCAGTCGAAGGACCCTACCCTCGCTTCCGCCGCGTTGCCGCCGGATGCCGTCGTCGGGGCGGCTTTAGCCGCTGAGGTAAGGCGCGTAGCGCCTCTCGGGAAACCGGAAACTGGAAACGGGAAACCTCCAAAGGTATAGAATCTCCCTTCTACTACCCACCTGGGGGACGCCATGAACTCCTTCAACAGCCGCGCCACGCTGCGCGTCGGCAGCCGTGAATACGAGATCTTCCGCCTCGACGCCCTCGACAAGCAGGGCCTCTCGACCACGCACCTGCCCTACTCCATGCGCATCCTGCTGGAGAACCTGCTGCGCAACGAGGACGGCCGCGCCGTCGAGGCCGACGACATCCGCTTCCTCGCCAACTGGAAGGCCGCCGACGAGCCCTCCCGCGAGATCAGCTTCTCGCCCGCGCGCGTCCTGATGCAGGACTTCACCGGCGTTCCCGCCGTCGTCGACCTCGCCTCCATGCGTGACGCCGTTTCCAAGTTCGGCGGCGATCCCTCCGTCATCAACCCGCTCCAGCCCGCCGAGCTGGTCATCGACCACAGCGTCCAGGTCGACGAGTTCGGCACGCCTAAGGCCTTCGCCGAGAACGGCATCCTCGAGTTCCAGCGCAACAAGGAGCGTTATGCCTTCCTACGTTGGGGGCAAGGCTCGTTCAAGAACTTCGCCGTCGTCCCGCCGGAGATGGGCATCGTCCACCAGATCAACCTGGAGTACCTCGCCCGCGTCGTCTTCACCAATGACGTTCCCGGCAAAGCCCAGCAGGCTTACCCGGACACCCTCGTCGGCACCGACTCCCACACCACCATGATCAACGGACTCGGCGTGCTCGGCTGGGGCGTCGGCGGCATTGAGGCGGAGGCCGCGATGCTCGGCCAGCCCGTCTCCATGCTGCTGCCGCAGGTCGTCGGCTTCAAGCTCACCGGACGCCTGCCGGAAGGCTCCACCGCCACCGACCTCGTCCTCACCATCACCGAGCGCCTGCGCAAGGTCGGCGTCGTCGGCAAGTTCGTCGAGTACTTCGGCCCCGGCCTCGCGCAGCTTCCGCTCGCCGACCGCGCCACCATCGGCAACATGTCGCCCGAGTACGGCGCCACCTGCGGCATCTTCCCTGTCGACGAAGAGACCCTGCGCTACCTGCGCATGACCGGCCGCTCCGCCGAGCAGATCGCGCTCGTCGAGGCCTACTGCAAGGAGCAGGGGCTCTTCCACACCGCCGCGTCGCCGGAGGCCACCTACTCGCAGGTGGTCGAGCTCGATCTCACCACCGTGGAGCCCAGCGTCGCCGGCCCCAAGCGCCCGCAGGACCGCGTCTCGCTCGCGCAGACGCCCAAGTCCTTCTGGGACGCGCTGCCCTCGCTCGCCGGCCCCAACACCAAGCGCCTCCAGCTCCGCACGCCCAATGAAGAGCGCCAGCGCATGCGCATGGACTCGGAAGGCGGCATCGCCGCCGGCATGGAAGATCCGTCATCGCCCTCGGCGCGGCCGCTGAACCTCAGCGAGGAGCTCGACCACGGCGCCGTCGTAATCGCTGCCATCACCAGTTGCACCAACACGTCGAACCCGTCGGTCATGATGGCCGCCGGGCTGCTCGCCAAGAAGGCTGTCGAGAAGGGCCTGCGCACTAAGCCCTGGGTGAAGAGCTCGCTCTCGCCCGGCTCGCGCGTCGTCACCGAGTACTACAAGAAGGCCGGCCTCATGCCCTATCTCGACGAGCTCAAGTTCCACACCGTCGGCTACGGCTGCATGACCTGCATCGGCAACTCCGGCCCGCTGCCCTCGGACGTCTCCAAGGAGATCGAGGAGAACGGCCTGGTCGTGGCCAGCGTGCTCAGCGGCAATCGCAACTTCGAAGGCCGCATCAACTCTGAGGTGCGGGCCAATTACCTGATGTCGCCGCCGCTCGTCGTCGCATACGCCCTCGCCGGCCGCATCGACATCGACTTCACCAAGGACCCCGTCGGCGTCGGCAAGGACGGCCAGCATGTCTTCCTCAAGGACATCTGGCCCTCGCAGCAGGAGGTCTCAGACGCCATCGCCCGCGGCGTCGATTCGGAGATGTTCAAGGCCAACTACGGCTCCGTCTTCGCCGGCGACGAGCGCTGGCAGAAGCTCCCGACGCCCACCGGCAAGACCTACGCCTGGGACCCGAAGTCCACCTACATCAAGCGCGCCCCCTACTTTGACGACATGCCCGCCAAGCCGGGCAAGGTCTCAGACATCAAGGGCGCCCGCATTTTCGCCATCCTCGGCGACTCGGTCACCACCGACCACATCTCGCCCGCCGGCAACATCAAGAAGACCAGCCCCGCCGGCCAGTACCTGATGGCCAACGGCGTCGATCCCAAGGACTTCAACTCCTACGGCTCGCGCCGCGGCAACCATGAGGTCATGGTGCGCGGGACGTTCGCCAATGTCCGCCTGCGCAACAAGATGGTGCCGGGCTCGGAGGGCGGCGTCACGAAGCACGTGCCCACCGGCGAAGTCATGTCCATCTTCGACGCCAGCGTGAAGTACATCGCCGAAGGCACGCCGCTCGTCATCCTCGCCGGCAAGGAGTACGGCTCCGGCTCCTCGCGCGACTGGGCCGCCAAGGGCCCGCGCCTGCTCGGCGTCAGTGCCGTCATCGCCCAGAGCTACGAGCGCATCCACCGCTCGAACCTGGTGGGCATGGGCATCGTCCCGCTCCAGTTCCACGCCGGCGAGAACGCCGAAGCCCTCGGCCTCACGGGCGAAGAGTCCATCGAGATCTCCGGCCTCGCCGACCGCCTCAAGCACAAGTTCAAGGACGGCCGCGAGGTCAAGGTCATCGCGAAGAAGCCGGACGGCACGAAGAAGGAGTTCTTCGCCATCGTCCGCATCGACACCCCGCAGGAGATCCTCTACTACGAGCACGGCGGCATCCTGCAGTTCGTCCTGCGCCAGTTGCTCGCAGGCAAGGAAGTCCAGGCCGTGGGCAAAGGCATGGCGACGGTGGCGGACCCGAGTAGCGGGAGCAGTGTGTAGGGTTTCCCGAGAACCCTGTTCAACCGCGGATCAGAGCGGATGAACGCTGATCCCAGTCCCGCCAGGGACGGCACCTAGCGTAGCCCACCCGGGGTCCCCAGCGGCTCCGCCGCAGGGGTGGCGTCACGTAAGTGGTGGGGACGCGTCGTTACAGGTGCGAGTGCCGGAGGCACGGCACGCATCTGTCGCCCGCTAAAGCGGGCTTGACTCCCTTGGCTCGCTGACCTAGGCCTTACGGCCTAGGCTAATCTCTGTCGGCGCTTCGCGCCTGGTCTTCACGGCGGGTGAAGCCGTGCTCTCCCACCTGGGCGACTCCCATAGACCAGCGCTAGAGCGCTGACAACTTGCCGTTCTCTTCACCCCGCTAGAGCGGGGTGCTTCCACCGAAACCCACGAATCGTGGCACAGGCATTCCTGCCTGTGCTGCACAGACTGAAAGTCTGTGCCACACATCCGCCAGGGCTGAAGCCCTCTTCCTTACAACGCCTTGGCGCTGGCCTAAAGGCCAGCTCTCCCACCTAGGGCTGAAGCCCTCTTTTCCCTCGGTCTGGCAATCGCACGGCTGAAGCCGTGCCCTGCCGAGAGCTTTGTGTCCTCCTTGTTGTGTCATCCCGAGCGAGCACGGGAGTGCGAGTCGAGGGACAATGCCTTTGGGCCTGAGCCGCGCAGCGGCGACACTGGCCTTTGCCGGCATAGGGGCTAAAGCCCCGTCATCAAGGCCAGCTAACGCACGGGTAAACCCGTGCTGTACCCGGAGACGTAGCAAGCTACGTCTCTACAGCCGGGTCCTTATGCCGCGCCGTCACGCGGCGGTGGTCTGCTTCTTGAGTCTCTCTGCTTCCTCCTTTACTTGCTTCTTCGCTTTCTCCTCCTGCTCTTGTTGGGTGCGGGCGGCGGCTTTGCGGTCGAGGTAGGCCTGCTGGGCGGCGGCGGTGGGGTCGAGGCCGGGGTAGTCGAGCGGCTCGTACAGGTGGTCCATGAAGTTGTGGCCGGCGCGGTGGAGGTTGGCTTCGTCCTCGCCCATCATCGACTTCAGCTCGTCGTGGGCCTGCTTGGCGTAGGACTCTTCGGGGAGGACGAAGCCTTCCGGGTCGCCGAAGGGCGGGATGGGGTCGTTGTCGACGAGGCCGGGCTGCATCTCGTAGGTGCTACCGAAGGCGTTGCCCTTGCGGAGGTTGATCTCAGCGATGCGGCAGGCGTTGACGATGCCTTCGTAGGCGCGGGCGGTGATGTGTCCGGCGCCGAGGAGGCGGATGGCGTTGGAGAGGGTGATGGAGACGGATTCGCGGTCTTCGAGGGGCGGGAAGTGCATGGATTCGAAGACCTGGGCGTTGATGTCGTCCATGGGGCGGAAGTCGGGGCGCTTGGGGTTGTACTTGTCCTTGAACTGGCGGGCGCGCTGGAGGTTGCGGAGCCGCTGGCGGTCACGGGCGTGGTTGATGCAGAGCGGGGTGCGATCCTTGGCCGGGCATTGGCAGAGGCGTCCGCTGGGCATGATGTGGGTGCAGGTGGGGTACTTACCGGTGGGCATGGTGCGTTTCCTTTCAAAAATAAAAAGCCTGCATTCTGGCAAGCTCGGGCTTTTCAACGACTTGCGGATTTTGGCGGTGCAATCTCGGCATTTTCAGTAAGTTACGGGCAAGCTCGGCGTTTTCAGCGGGTTAGCGCTGCTATTGGCATATCTCATAGATAAGCATTGAGCTATACAGCGACGATAGAGTATGCAATAGCTTAAGTCAAGCAGGAAGAAGGACAATATTGCGGGAAGTTATAGATGTACGGGTGGGCGAGATAGCTGAAGGATGTTGTTGTTTACCGCGGAGGCGCGGAGGGGAGATGCTTTGCGGAAGCAACTTGGGCCACGGGGTGGCCTACGGGCCAGCTGCGAAAGCCCCTTCGCTAACCTCGTCAATCAAGCGCTGATCCTCTGAAGTTGAGACAAGTGCCAGTGCGTCGAGAATGGAAGAAGTGAGTGATGCGACTAGAGGCAGGCGAACTCGCCGAAGTGTTTGGGCTTGATAGCGTAGAGCCCCACCGCGCATCTGTACGGAATAGGCTTTTATCTGGTTATAAACAAAAGTGCTCCGCAGAATAGTTTTCAAAGCGAGGAGCGGCCAGGATGACGAACGTATCCAGTACAGGTTGTGATGAGGGTAATACTCACCTCGGTCAAAGCCAATCGTTGCCGTACCTTGAATATCAGGAATTAGGAGCTTCTCGGCGCCAACCCATTCAGGCCAAATTCGGTCAATGGTCCGATACCAACTATTCGGGCGAACCTTCGCAACATGCCTGTTTCTGAGCTGGTTGCCCTGACTAGTCAAATAGGTTCCTAGGCCAGGATAGTCTGAAAGATCGACTAACGATCCATCGTCATTGAACGGATTAATTAGGTGGTGGCCGCTAAATCGAAGAGTGTCGTTCGACACGTCAGCCGCCATGATAAGTGGCAGCAGACGATCTGATTCGATTTCAGGAATTGGTTTATCTAGAACAAATACGCTGTCCGCCCCAGTTGCAACTCCGATGCCGACACGAGTTCCGGGCCCCGAATCTTCCAGATTGGGGAATCGCTCTTCAAGTGTCTTGATCTCAGCAATCTTTCCCTTACAGGTTGAGATCCAAGGACTTCCGTCTGGATACCAGGAATCAAAGCTCTGAAACAGTTTCAGCGGTGCATTCCCAAGCAGTTCGGGTCTGGCCTCCTTAAGGAGGGGCTCGACCTCTCCAGAGAGGGTTGCAGCAAGGGTTGGTCGCTCCCGGCCTGTGTTCCCAATGATGAAAATCGCCGGATACGCAGAGACATCTTCAACAAACGGTTGGCTGTGCTCTAAGTTAATGTAATAGTTCACCCTAAAATGTCGCGCTATTAGTGCCCTCAAAGCAGCGCCGTATTGATTCTTCACGAACCGATTTGCGCAAATAAACCCAAGTGTTCCGCCTTCATCAAGCAGCTCTAGACCACGCTCCATAAAGGCCACATATAAATCTGCTCGGTCGGTTGTGGTCGAATACAGATGCCGATAGCGGCTAAGCACGCGCTTGGGAATGCATTCAATCCGAATATAGGGTGGGTTCCCAATCACAAAGCTGAACTTGCGGTTCCACGATTCCAGTAGAAAGTCTGCCTGGACGAACCACTGGGAAGTAAGTTCCTCGGCTTGGTCTGGTGGACAGCCGAATCCCACGAGCTGACTGCCGACACGCTTTCGGACAGCCAAAATGGACTTGTGGCTGATGTCCGCCGCTTGAATGGATTTCGCTAAACGGGGGTCACCCCACTCGACAGTACCGGCAAAATGCAGCTCTGACCTGACTAGCCTTTCGATTACCGAATCAACAAAAGCTCCGTCGCCGCAGCTAGGTTCCAATAAAGGAAAGTCGCGCAACCTTCTTGCTTCTGGACTATACCCCGCTAAGTCCAAGATGAAATCGACAACGGCTGGCTTGGTATAAACTGCTCCCAAGGACTCAACGGAGTCTCCATCCGCGCCCCAAAGTTCTCGCCAATCAACTTCCACTAGAAAAGACATTGGCTAAGAGCACCCTATGAGATGTCCGTACAGACCTCGCGCGAAATCGAGGAAACGCAAGTCCGCCGCGGTTTCAGTATAGTCGCCCGTATTAGCTCTAGGCGACAGAACAAGCGTGGCTGCCGAATAATTTCGTTCTAGCACCATTCTTCGACACAAGATCTCATACCGCTGAGCATATGAGGTGTCGGCAAAGACCGGATCCGCCGGAAATGCTGGCGATGTTATTCCGACGGGGCGTGTTGAGCCAGCAGCCGCTTCTAGAAAAAAGAAGTACCCCAACCATGGCGACCTTGGTCCGAGGCGTCCCTCCCTGAATGCCAGCCAAAAGTCTGCGGAACTCCCAACGGCCTCCTCGGTTCGATTGTTGAAGTTGTTACCAAAACTTGGCCCAACCTGACTCTTCATCTCAATAGCTGCGCACAGAGCACCCTCTCTGGCCACGACAATATCCCACTTCTTGCACGGACGGTAGTAGCCGGGGAGCTCGACTCCCGTTCTCACCCGAACATAGGGAGCCTTGAAACCAGCAGAAGCGATGACCTTCACTAGGAGTTCGCAAAACGCGTCCAAATGTTGGCCGCCGGTAACCTCTCCTCGGGTGCCGGTGTCTGACACACCGGCCTGGGCCTGTTTTATGGCCTGCCCCCCGCGAGCTGTCCAGTAGGCGGCAACACACTGACGCATCTCGGTGTCCCACTGCTGTTCGGTCCAAGGGAATTCTGACAAGTTCTGACCTCGTTTAGAGATGTTGCTATCCTCTCACAGCCACACAAGTTCCCACATCGGCATCGATGCTGAAATGGATTGGGACTAGAGTACTGCGGCCTCGGGCTCGGCCGCAGCGCAGGTTACGGGAACGCGTACTCCAGCGCGTAGAAGTGCTTCTTGCCTTCGATCCGGATGGAGATGGTGCCGCTGATGCCGGCCAGCTCGCCGGTGCCCGAGTCCGGCACGATGCCGATGGAATACGTCTGCTTGCCGCGCTCCATCACGCCGCGATGGTGCAGCAGGAACGTCCCGGCGCGGCCGTGGAGCTTGCCCGTGACCTTCTCGATGCCGACGATGGCCGCCGAGCCCGTCTTGGGGTCGCCGCCGAAGAGCAGCTCGACGATGCCCGTGCCTTCCAGGTCGCCGCGGTAGACCTTGTCGCCCGCCAGCCGGCCCATGCGCTCGGGGTCGACCTTGTGGCTGGTCTCGAGCGGCGCGAGCTTGACGTCGAATTCACCCTGGGCGGTCTTCATGGCAGGCTTCCTTTCCGGCGCGGACGCCTGCAGCAGCACGGCGACGGCGAGCAGCAGTGCGGTCTTCATACGGGAGAGTTAACGCCAAAGCGTCGCGGGGCGCAAGGGGGACAAAAAGCAGGTTTCAGGTTTCGGGTTTCAGGTTTCAAGATCACGTTTGACGCAAACAGAGAGGGCATCTCAGTACCGGAACCACGAAACCCACCACGGAGGCACGGAGACACGGAGAAAGCTTTGCAGGCGGACGCACAGGTAAACGCGTGCTGTATCCGATCAGCGTGGATCAGCGTTCATCAGCGGCTGATTGCTTGGCAATGCCTAGATCCTTCGACTGCGCGCTCGCCTGAGCTCGCGCTTGCTCAGGATGACAAACGGAGGGGCCGCACAGGCAGGAATGCCTGTGCCACACCTCGAGCAACGGCCGCACAGGCTGAGAGCTGTGCCCACAAAATGCGTCCGCAGGACGCAACGAGAATAGCCAGGCACGAAGTGCCTGGAACAGAGATGGGCGCGCAGCGCCACCTTGCTGCCGCAGGCCCGCGCGCAGCAGCGCGAAGCGCGACGAAGCAAAGCCGCACAGGCTGAGAGCCTGTGCCACAAGGGCTTTCGGAGGGGCACGGCTCGGTAGGTCAGGGTTTTAACCCTGAATCGCGCAGCGACCGTGCCATAAATGGACGGCGCGCAGCGCCACCTTGCTGCCGCAGGCCCGCGCGCAGCGATGCGAAGCGCGACGAAGCAATGCCGCACAGGCTGAGAGCCTGTGCCACCGATGTCGGGAAACGGGAAACGGGAAACAGGAAACCGATCACGCCACTGCGGCGCGCTTCTTCCCTAGCTTCTTGCCGACACCGGCGGAGATGTGGAACAGGTCGCCGGCGGTGACGCCGGGGATCACCTTGAAGCCGCCGACGGCGCCCAGCGCGGCGGTGGCGATGCAGCCGCAGCGCGAGCAGTCCGGCGTGCCGCCGAACTGGCAGGGCGTGATGCGCGTCTTCAGGTCGGCGGAGATGGTGGTCGTTGTCTGCGCGAAGATGCACTCGGCGGGCGAGGCCGGCGGCTTGGCCAGGTGCTCAATCAGCCCTTCCGGCATGTCCAGCTTCGGGAAGTCGCGGCGCAGCTCCAGGAGCTGGCGCAGGACGGCGTCGCGCTGGTCGAAGGTGAGCGTCTCCGGGTTCTGCGCGCCGACCTGCGGCGTGAAGAGGCTGAACCAGATGCGCTTGACGTCGGGGTTCGCCGACCACAGCGCGGTGAACTCGCGCAGGTAGCCGGCGCGCTGCGTCATCTGCGCGGTCACGGTGCAGTGCACGGTGATCTGGTGGCCGGCGATGTGCTTCAGGATGCGGTCATAGGTGGCGGGACGGCGGCGGATGTCGTGCTCCGGCTGCAGGCCGTCGATGGAGACGACCAGGTTGAGCCGCGGGATGCGGCGCCACTCGAGCGGCAAAGGGCGGAAGGCGCTGGTCACTACCTGCACGTGGATGCCGCGCGTCGAAAGCTGCGGCAGCAACTGGTCGAGCTCGCGGAAGCGGACCAGCGGGTCGCCGCCGACGATAGAGAGATGCAGCGGCCGGTGCTCATCGACCAGGGAGAGCACGCGGCGGACGAGGTCGTCGCCCTTGTGGTCGGCCAGGGTGCGGAGCTGGAGGCCGGAGTCGCCCAGGTGCTTCTCCTCGTAGGCGTAGCAGCCGGGACAGCGCAGCGGACACTCGCGCGTGATCTCAAGCGAAAGCGACGGAGAACGGCCCTGGAGGATGGAACCCCAGGCGCGCAGGACTTCAGAGGTCTTCACGGGATGGCTCTCTTCTTCCGGACAATAGCGACCATTATCAAGGTTGTTTGTAGTGAGATGCGCGCCGGCGCCTCAGACCGGCGCGAAACCCCACTTATTTACGCGTCGAGCATCTTCGCCACCATCTGGTTGACGGTGCCGGGATCGTACTGGCCCTTCGTGGCCTTCATCACCTGGCCCACGAAGAAGGCTGAAACCGTCTTCTTGCCGCCTTTGTACTGCTCCAGTTGCTTAGGATTGGCGGCGATGACCTCAGCGATGACCTTTTCCAGCGCGCCGGTGTCGGCGGCGAGTTTGGGGCTGCCTTCTTCCTCATAAACCGCGGGAAAGTCTTTGCCGCGGGCGAAGGCGAGGTCATAGAGGTCCTTGAGCATCTTGCCGGAGATGGCGCCGGACTCGACCAGGTCGGCCGACGCGGCCACGCCCTGCATGGTGATGGGCGACTGCTCCATCTCCAGGCCTTTGGCTTTGAGCCGGCCCATCAGCTCAGACTGCACGAGGTTGGCAACGCGCTTGGGCGATTTGGCGTGCTTGGCGGCTTCCTCGAACTGGTCGGCGCGGGCGCGGGTCATGGTGAGCACGGCGGCGTCCTGCTCGGTGATGCCGTAATCGCGCACAAGGCGGGCGCGGCGCGCTTCGGGCAGCTCCGGCAGCGTGGCCTTGACCTTGGCCTGCCAGTCCGCGGTGACGACGAGCGGCAGCAGGTCCGGCTCCGGGAAGTAGCGGTAGTCGTGCGCCTGTTCCTTGGAGCGCATGGAGTAGGTCTTGCCCTCATTGGAGTTGAAGAGGCGCGTCTCCTGCACGACTTTGCCGCCGGACTCGATGAGCTCCACCTGGCGCTCGATCTCGTACTCCAGCGCCTGGCGGATGAAGCGGAACGAGTTCACGTTCTTGACCTCAGCCTTGGTACCGAAGGCCTGCTGGCCGCGCGGACGGACGCTGATGTTGGCGTCGCAGCGGAGCGAGCCTTCCTCCATGTTGCAGTCGCTGACGCCGGTGTAAAGGATGATCTCCTTGAGGCGAGTGAGGTACTCGTAGGCCTCGTCGGGGGTGCGCATGTCCGGCTCGGAGACGATCTCGATGAGCGGCACGCCGCTGCGGTTGAGGTCGATGTAGGTGTAGTCGGCGGAGTCAGAGAAGCCGTCGTGCAGCGACTTGCCGGCGTCCTCTTCCATGTGCAGGCGCGTGATGCCGATGCGCTTCGTCTCGCCGCCGGACTTGATGTCGATGTAGCCGTGCTCGGCGAGCGGCTTGTCGTACTGCGAGATCTGGTAGCCCTTGGGCAGGTCCGGATAGAAGTAGTTCTTACGGGCGAAGATGCTGGTCTCGCGGACCTGGCAGTTCAGCGCCAGCGCGGCGAGGGTGGCGAACTCGACGGCGCGCTCGTTGAGCACGGGCAGCGCGCCCGGCAGGCCAAGACAGACCGGACAGACGTTCGTGTTAGGCGGCGCGCCGAATCTGGTGGAGCATCCGCAGAAGGCCTTGGTCTCCGTCAGGAGCTGGACGTGGACCTCAAGGCCGATGACGGCTTCGTAGCGGGCAATGGCGGCTTTGAGGTCGGCGGCGGTGGTGGACATCGTTGGAGATTATAAAGAAGCTGCGGGCCATCAGCCATCAGCAAGGTGTCACGTTTCAAGGTTCACGTTTCACGAGGAGGGGCTAGAGCTAAGGAAGCAGCTCCGTCACCGGGCTCTTTGGCCAAGCTAATCAAATGTCCGCGCTTCGCGCCGGGGAGACTAACTAGAACGCTTAATCCTTGCGACATTTCTCCAAGGCGGGAAACTCCCAACATCTGCGTCAATAACTCCGCTGGTCGAATATCCTTTCCCGTCAGCACGCACGATCTGTACCGCATCCGCATCCCAGAAACGCTCGAAACACTTGACGTCAGCCAAAGCTGCAGCCTTGAAGTAGCGAAACGCAACCCGATACATCTCCGAAAAGGTACCGGCAGGAATGAGCTGGAAGATCGCAATAGAACCGAGGATATCCAGAGCGCTGTTAGTAAACAAAAAATACTTCGCAACAGCCGCAGGCATCAAGAACAAAACCAGCACGAGGAAATAAGACGGAGCAACCTTGCGTCCTAGGGCGGTGGTAAATGGTCCCGCCAGCCAAAAGGTAAATGTAAAGCAAGGGAGTGAGAACAACACCCAACGTTCGTGCGAAACACCGTACCAAGCAGCCCCGACTACAACACTGAGAGTAAGGAGCATTAGGCCGCCGGTTTCCAATCGCACCTTCACGGGCGCTCGGGTCAATGCCCATCTCAGCGCATAGTGAGGGTTAATCCCCAACTCCGCCAAACCGCGACGTTCAGCGAAGCAAAACTCCGAGAAGCCCGGAAATGGAAAGTTGTTTAGAGACGACATCGCTCTTATTGGGCAGAGTTAACCAGGAATAGGAGGAATCGGAACGAGGTCATGCCGGCCTTGCGAAGGTTAACGCAGGCACCAGAGACGTAGCAAGCTAGGTCTCTACACTAGTTGGAAAGCGGGACGGGGGCCGGCTAGCGCTCACCAGAGGTACCAACTACAGCTTGCCGAGCAGGTTGGCGTATTTGCCCATCAGGGTAAGTTCGAGGAGTTTCTTCTCGCGGTTGGAGACCTTCTCGACCATGTAGGCGGTGAACTTCTCGGTCTTCACGTCGTTGGCGGGAGGCGCGGCGCCGGCGGCGACCTGCGTGGTGGGCTGGCGCTCGATGACGCCGGTGATGGTCCAGGCGCCGGTGGCGTCGGGTTCGATGTAGTAGTGCGTGGTGGTGACGTCGCCTTCCTTGGAGACGGCGCGCGCCGAGACGTAGCCTTTCACCTTCCTGGTCCAGCAATCGGCGACGAACTCGCGCAGTTCGGCGGCGCGCTTCTGGCGGATGGTATCAGTGAGGCTGGGCTCGTCGAGCTGGATGGCGGGAAGCTTCTTGTATTGCGCGAGGTCGCGCTCCTGGGAAATGCCGAAGCCACTGGTGAAGACAAGGGTGGCCACGGCGACGGCAATGAGTCTGGGAAACTTCATTGGACCACCACCTTGGATGCTATGTCCCTGCGGTAATAGATGCCTGGGAACCGGATCTTACCAATCGCATCGTAGGCGCGGGCGAGAGCAGAGTCAAGCGAGGCGGCGCGGGCGGTGACGCCCAGGACGCGGCCGCCGGCGGTGACTACGGCGCCGGAGGCATCAAGCTTGGTGCCGGCGTGGAAGACCTTTACGCCCGCGATGGCGTTGGCGGCGTCGAGGCCGGAGATGGGCTTGCCGGTCTCATAGCTGCCGGGATAGCCACCGGAGGCGAGGACGACGCAGGCGGTGGAGTCGGTGGACCAGCGCATGACGTCGGGCGTGACGGTGCCGTCGATGGCGGCGTCGAAGGCGTCGAGGAGATCGGAATCGAGGCGCATGAGGATGGGTTGAGTCTCCGGATCGCCGAAGCGGCAGTTGAACTCGAGCACCTGCGGGCCGCGCGCGGTCATCATCAGGCCGAGATAAAGGATGCCGCGATACTCGGCTTCTTCCGCCTTCATACCCGCGATGACGGGCTGCGCGATGTGATGGAGGATCCACTCGACCATGTGGTCTTCGACCAGCGAAGGCGTGGAGTAAGCGCCCATGCCGCCGGTGTTGGGGCCGGTGTCGCCTTCACCGACGCGCTTGTGGTCGCGCGCGGCGGCGAGCGGAGCGACGCGCTCACCGTCACTGAGCACGAGCAGGGAAAGCTCTTCGCCTTCGAGGAACTCTTCGAGGACGACGGTGTTTCCGGCGCTGCCGACGACGCTGCCCGACATCATCTCGGCGGCGACGCGGGCGGCTTCGTCGCGATCGGCGGCGATGACCACGCCCTTGCCCGCGGCAAGACCGTCAGCCTTGACGACGATGCGTCCGGAGAAGTGCTGGAGGGCGTCTTGGAGCTCAGCGGCGTTCGGACAGACGGCGTACTTGGCCGTGGGAATGGCGTGGCGGCGCATGAACTCCTTGGCAAATGCCTTGGAGGACTCAAGCTGGGCGGCACGCTGCGTGGGACCGAAGATGCGCAGGCCGCGCTTCCGGAACTCGTCGACGACGCCGAGGGTCAGCGGCAGCTCCGGGCCCACCACGGTGAGGTCCGGCTCGAGCTTGCTGGCGAGGCCGAGGAGCGTGGCGATGTCCTTGCCGTCCCAGGCGAGACACTCGACGCGGGGCTCAGCGGCGATGCCGGCGTTGCCGGGCGCACAGTAGACCTGCGTGACGCGCGGGGACTGGAGAAGCTTCCAGACGAGAGCGTGTTCGCGTCCGCCGGAGCCGAGGACAAGGAGCTTCATGGGAGGCATTGTAATTTAACGCGGAGGCGCGGAGAGGCGGAGAAAAGCAAAACCTTCAGCCGCTGATGAACGCTGATATAAAAAAGGCAAAGCTCACCACGGAGGCACAGAGGCACTGAGAAAACCAATGCAGGAGCGCCAGCCTTGAGGTCCGATCGGGGGTAGGGGTCCTTCGACTGCGGGCTCGCGGTTGCTCGGCCTTGCTCAGGATGACAATTCTTGCGGCTTTTCGCGGGTGCAGGGATTCTTCGCTAGCGCTGGCAGTGGCAAACGAGCCGACCCTAAAACTAGCGTGAGCCCATGCCGCTGATGGAGTAGCGGTAATAGATGGTGCGCCAATTGAGGTCGGCTTCGGACTGGCCGGCGGAGCCGCGCCACCAGTCGCCGCGGGCGAGGCAGCCGGGGAGCGCCTTCGGTAGTTCGGCGACGAGGTCGCTCCAGCCGGGGAGATCTTCGTTGAGCTCGACGCGGGAGCCGTCCTTGAGCTGCAGGACCAGGAAGACGTTCTTGCGGAACTGGTCGCGCTGGTAGGCGTCGATGCGCGCGACCTCGGACCAATGGACGGCGGTGGTGTGTGAGCCGTGTGCGCCGGAGGTGACGATGTCAAAGCCAGACGCAGTGGGCTGGATGCGGAAGGTGTCAGCGCCGCGGGGCGCGAAGCGAGTTGCGGTGTGGGTCATATGCCGGGGCTAAAGCCCCACTCCATCTTCAGACTTTTACCGCAGACCTAAAGGTCTGCGCCACCAAATCAAGATGCCACCACATCAGATCGCCACCACTAGATGAAAGCAATCAGATGGAATCGATAACGGAGAGGAATTGTAGTTTCTTCTCCGCGGGAAGGAAACTGGCTTCGAACGAGTTGCGGGCGAGCTCGCGCAGGTGGTCGTCAGTGAAGTGAAAGACGTCCTGAGCGATCTGGTATTCCTGGTTGAGCGTGGTCTGGAACATCGCCGGGTCGTCACTATTGAGTGTGAGCATGAGGCCGTGGTCGAACATGCGGCGCACGGGATGGTCGTGGATGGTGCGGCAGCAGCCGGTGCGGACGTTGGAAGAGATGCAGACTTCGACCGGCACCTGGCGCTCGGCGAGGATCTCCATCAGCTCGCGGTCCTCTTCCGCGTGGAGGCCGTGGCCGATGCGCTCGGCGCCGATGTTGAGAGCGGCGAAGATGGATTCAGGGCCCACGGTCTCGCCGGCGTGCGCCGTGAGATGCAGGCCGTTCTGCCTGGCGTGGCGATAGACGGCATCAAAGAGCTTGGCTTCGGCGCGGGCCTCGTCGCCGCCGATGCCGATGCCAACGACGTTCTGGTCGCGAAAGCGAATGGCCAGCTCGACGACCTTGGCGGCTTCGTCGGCGCCGAAGTGGCGGACCGCGTCGAAGATCCAGAGGATGGAGACGCCGAAATCGCGCTCGCCGCGGGCGCGTCCGCGTTCCATGCCGGCGAAGAGCGGCGCGAAGTCCTGGCCGCGCCACAAGACGACACCGACGGAGACGAAGACCTCGGCGTGCAGGACGTTCTGCGCGTGGAGCTGCTCCATCATGCGGTAGGTGACGAGTTCGTAGTCCTCCGCCGTGCGCAGACGTTCGGTGACGGCCTTGAAGGCCATAAGGAAGCCCTGAAAGTCGGCATAGCGGTAGAGCTCTTCGACCTCGGCGACAGAAAAGGCGCGGGCGCTGTTCGGGTCGGCGGCGTAGCGGTTGTTCTCGATGGGCAGCGGCGTGGTGTGGCGGTGGCTGAGCTCGGAGAGGGTCTGCGGCGTGACGGTGCCTTCGAGGTGAAGGTGGAGCTCGGCCTTGGGAAGGCGCGCGATGAAGGGGGAGATATGCATCAAGCTTCTACTTTAACGCGGAGACGAGGAGACGCGGAGAAAAGCAAGATCGTCTAGCCGCTGATGAACGCTGATCAACGCTGATAAAAAGCAAGACTCACCACGGAGGCACAGAGGCACGGAGAAGTACAAAAGCAAATGTGAAAAGTACAAAGTGAAGTCCAGAGAGGTTCCGCGCGGCCGTGAATCAAAATCTTTTGCGTCCGGCTTCTGGTTTTCTTGTCTTTCTGTCTCTGTATCTCTGTGCCTCAGTGGTGATCAAACCCTACGATGCGAACTCGCTGTGGCGGCGGCTATAGGTGAAGTAGATGACCAGGCCCATCAGCGTCCAGACGATGAAGCCGATCCAGTTCATGATGGTGAGGCCGCCCATCAGCAGCAGGCACAGGACGATGGTGGCCAGCGGCGCAATAGGCCCGCCGGGGGCACGGAATCCACCGCGGCTGCTGCCTTCGCGACTGCGCAGCACCAGCACTCCGACCGCGACCAGAGTGAAGGCGAAGAGCGTGCCGATGTTCGAGAGGTTGGCGAGGGTGCCGATGTCGATCATGCCGGCGGGAATGCCCACGACGAAGCCGGCCACCCAGGTGGCGATGTGCGGCGTGCGGAACTTGGGGTGCACACGGCTGAAGGCGCGCGGCAAAAGACCGTCACGCGACATGGCGAACCAGACGCGCGCCTGTCCGATCTGGAAGACGAGCAGGGACGAGACCATGCCCATGATGGCGCCGAAGAGCACACCGGCGCGGACCCAACCCAGGTTGTACTTCTTCAGGACTTCGACGACCGGGGCGGCGGGGTCGAGCTGGTTCCAGGTCTCCATGCCGGTAAGGACGACGACCACGGCTATATAGAGGATGGTGCAGACGACGAGGGTGCCGATGATGCCGATGGGGATGTCGCGTTGCGGGTTCTTGGCTTCTTCGGCGGCGGTGGAGACGGAATCGAAGCCGATGTAGGTGAAGAAGATGATGGAGCCGCCGGTGAGCAGGCCGGAGTAGCCGTTGGGCATGAAGGGCGTCCAGCGGTCACTGGAGACGTAACTCATGCCGGCGAAGATGAAGGCGATGATGGCCGCGAGCTTGAGCGCGACCATGATGTTGTTGGCCTCCGCCGACTCCTTGATGCCGCGCACCAGGATGACGGTGAGGAACATGACCACCAGGAACGCCGGCCAGTTGAAGGCGCCAGTGAACTTCCAGCCCTCAGCGACCGGCACGAAGGTGGGCGAAACGACACCCGCAGGCAGCGCTACCCCAAACAGGTCGAGCAGGTTGACGATGTGCGCGGAGAACCCGACGCCGACCGCCATGTTGCTGACCGCGTATTCAAGGATGAGGTCCCAGCCGATGATCCAGGCGATGAGCTCGCCCATAGTGGCGTAGGTGTAGGTGTAGGCCGAGCCGGCGATGGGGATCTTGCTGGCCATCTCCGCGTAGCACAGCGCGGCAAAGCCGCAGGCGATGGCGACGAGCACGAACGACAGCGCGATCGAGGGGCCCGCGCCGGGGCGTCCGAAGACCTCTGACCCGTAGATGAGGTACTCGAGGACGGGCGCGTGCCACACCGAGGGCGCGGAGAACTGCTCGCCGCGAATGGCGGTGCCGACGACGGTGAAGATGCCCGAGCCGATGACCGCGCCGATGCCGAGCGAGATGAGCGCGACGGGGCCGAGCGTCTTTTTGAGGCGCGTCTCGGGGTTCTCGGAGTCCGAGATGAGCTTGTCGATGGACTTGCGGGCGAAGAGTTGGCTGGCGATGGCGAGCTCCTGGAATCAGGACACCCGCGGCTGAAGCCGCGGGTGTCGTGAGGTTAGCGCTTCGACTGACCGCGGACCATCTTTTTGACCTTGCGCTTCTTGGAGCCGCGCGGATGCGCGCGCTTGGCTTTGGGAGCGGCTTTCTTGCGCGAAGTGCGCTTGGCTTTCTTGCGTTCTTCCTTGGAGAGCGTCTTGGTGTTGGCCATTTCGTCCTTTTCATTCGCCCCTAAAGGGGCTGGTCGTATTTGTGCAGCGTACCCAGCGCTGAAGCGCTGGGCTAATCTCGTAGCGTCCTTACGGACGCGGGCCCGAAGCGCGTCTAAACCTTCTCCAGCTGGGCGAACTTCTCGACCAGCTTCTTCAGACCGAAGCGAGGAAATTGTATCGTAAGCTTGGCGTTTTCCCCTTCTCCCTCGCGCTGGTATACGGTGCCTTCGCCGTATTTCGGGTGGCGGACCTTCTGTCCGGGGCGGAAGCCCTTGCCCCCGGCGGGCGCTTCCGTGCGGGCCTTGGCCTGCTTCAGGCTGGCGGTGTTGAACTTCTTTCCGCGCGAGGCAAAGAACTCCGCGATGTTGTCGACGGAGTTGTAAGTGGTGCCGGAGTACTTGCTCTTCGCGGCGCGCGGCGCGCCCCGGCGCGAGTAGCCCAAGTCGCCGGGAGCGCTTTGATCTTCGTCTTCGTACGAGTAGTGGCGTTGATCGGAATGACCCAGAGCCGAGGACGGCTGCGCCCCCGGAGAGCTGCGGCGGCCGGGTGAGCCGACATCTTCCAGAAGCTGCGGCGGGATCTCTTCGAGGAAGCGCGAGGGGACGCTGGCCTCCGGCAGGTCCGTGCCGTAGCGGCGGCGATAGCGCGCGCGGGTGACGATGAGGCGGTCCATGGCGCGGGTCATGCCGACGTAGCACAGGCGCCGCTCCTCTTCGAGGCCGGCAGGGTCCATCATGGTGCGCGAGCTGGGAAAGAGGCCCTCTTCCATGCCGGCGAGAAAGACCAGCGGGAACTCCAGCCCCTTGGCCGAGTGCATGGTCATGAGGGTGACACTGGCGTTGGGGTCGAACTGGTCGGTGTCACTGACGAGGGCGGCGTGGTCGAGGAACTCGTCGAGGGTCTCGGCGCGGTCGCGGGAGTCGCGCGCGGCGTTGACGAGTTCCTGCAGGTTCTCGATGCGGCCGATGGCCTCCGGCGTGCCTTCTTCTTCGAGTTGCTTGATGTAGCCGGTGCGGTCGATAAGGAACTTCAGGACTTCAGGCAGCGAGGCGGCGCCGCCGGGCGCGCGGAAGCCGGGCTCGGCCGCGGGCGGAGCTTTGGCGGGCTCGTCGGCGAGTGCGCCGCCGAAGTCGAAGGACGTGTCGTCTATTGGCTCGACGGCGGTGGATTCGGGTGCGGTGGTCTGCACGAGCTGCTCGGTAAAGCTGCCGAGGAGCATGGCGCGGGCGTCGGTGATGATCTCCTGAAAGTTCTTGAGCGCGGCGAGGGAGCGCTGCGGCAGGAGCTGTTCCTTGATGGCGTGGCCGATGGCGGCCCAGAGCGAGAGGCCGGTCTCCAGCGCGATGCGCTCCAGCGTTTCCAACGTGGTCTTGCCGATGCCGCGCGCGGGCGTGTTGATGACGCGAAGGAGCGCGATGGAGTCGTCGAGGTTATTCAGCAGCTTGAGGTAGGAGATCATGTCCTTCACCTCAGCGCGGTCATAGAAGGAAAATCCGCCGACGACGTTGTACTTGATGCCGTAGCGGCGCAGCGACTCCTCAAAAAGGCGTGATTGCGAGTTGGTGCGGTAGAGGACGGCGGCGCGCGGAGGGTTCTCCGCATCGGCGGCTTCGCGCAGGTACTTGGAGAGCGTGTCGGCGACGAAGAGCGATTCGTTTTCGCCGTCGGGGGCCTCGTAGTAGCCGATCTTGCCGCCACCCTGGCGCTCGGTCCAGAGCTTCTTGCCCTTGCGCTGCACGTTGTTGGCGACGACGGCCGAGGCGGCCTCAAGGATGGTCTGCGTGGAGCGATAGTTCTGCTCCAGGCGGATGACCTTGGTGTTGGGAAAGTCCTTCTCGAACTCCAAGATGTTGCGGATATCGGCGCCGCGCCAGGAGTAGATGGACTGGTCCTCGTCGCCGACGACGCAGATGTTGTGGTGTGAGGTGCCGAGCAGCTTCATCAGTTCATACTGCGGGCGATTCGTGTCCTGGTATTCGTCGATGAGCACGTACTCGAAGCGTCGGTTGTACTTCTCACGCACCTCGGCGCTGGCCTTCAGCAGGCGCACGGCTTCGAGCAGCAGGTCGTCGAAGTCGAGCGCGTTGGCCTTGCGCAGCTCCTGGCGGTAGATCTCGTAGATGTGCGCGATGCGCTCGGTCTTGGGGTCGGCGGACTGGAGGTAGACCTCCTGCGGGTCGAGCATGTGGCTCTTGGCCCAGGAGATGCGCGCGAGCACGGTACGCGGCGTTAGCTGCTTGTCGTCGCCGGAGATGCCGAGGCGCTTCATGGCGGCCTTGACGATGGCCTGCTGGTCGGCTTCGTCGTAGATGGCGAAGTCTTTGCGGTAGCCGGTGTCGCCGATGCGGATGGCCTCGATGTCCTTGCGCAGGACGCGGACGCAGAAGGAATGGAACGTGGAGAGGACGGGCTTGGCGAGCGAGCGGGCGCCGATGAGCCGCCCGACGCGCTCGGCCATCTCGCCCGCGGCCTTGTTGGTGAAGGTGACGGCGAGGATGGAGTCCGGCGAGACACCGACGTTCTCAATGAGATTGGCGATGCGGTAGGTGATGACGCGCGTCTTGCCCGAGCCCGCGCCGGCCAGGATGAGCAGCGGCCCCTCGATGTGCTCGGCGGCTTCACGTTGCTGGGGATTGAGTTGGTCGAGGAGGGACATGCCGCTGCTTCGATTCTAAATGGAATTTGCAGCGCGGGACTCGCGGAGGGCAAGAGGTTTCGAGTTTCAGGTTTCGGGTTTCGGGAATGCAAGAAAACCATCTGTCTTGAAACCTGAAACTTGAAACCGGAAACCTTCTAGCTTTGGATCGCGCCGGAGCCGCCGGGGGCGAGCTTAGAGCCGGCGCGGAGGGCGCGGCAGGCGTCGCAGGGGCAGATCATGCGCAGGAATTCCCAGGAGTAGATGCCGTTGGTGTGGCCGTCGTTCCACTTGAAGGTGATGGCGTATTTGCCGACGGGCTCGACCTCAGCCGGGCGGGCGGGCTCGCGGTACATGGGTAGAGCGCCGGCTTTGAGCTGGGGCGGGGCGCCGAAGTCGGCGCCGGATTTTTCGCGCTCGTCGTCGCAGAGGGCGCAGGGGCAGGCGTCGCGGAGGTATTGGAAGCCGTAGTGGGAGGTGTGGCCGTCCGTCCATTCGATGTCCATGCCGGCGCCGGAGGTCTTTTCGACGCGGACGTGCTTGGGAGTGGACATGGAAGCAGGATAAACCACAGAGGACACCGAGGCAGGCAGGTTCACACGAAGGACACGAAGTACTCACGAAGGCCGCTGAATGTGGTTCTTGGTCAAGGATAGGAAATTCCTCGTCGCAGCTCAGAAGAGCTTGGCCGCTCGCTCGGGATGACAAGAGCAAAGCTTCAATCCTGGACGGGATTTGCGAAAACAGGCTGAAAGGCCGTATAATCTAGTCTTTACGGACTAGTGTTCGAATCCCTCCTGTAGCAAGCCTGCTTCGTTCACGAACGGTTTTCTCGCGGAGTTTTGAAGAGTTTGGAGTTCTGTCATGGCACATGTATGTCAGTACTGCGGCAAAGGGCCGCAATTCGGTAACAGCGTAAGCCACGCGAACAACAAGACGCGCCGGCGGTGGAACGTGAACCTGCGCGCCGTGAAGGCCAGCGTGAAGGGCGTGAACAAGCGCGTGCGCGTGTGCACCAGCTGTATCCGCAGCGGCAAAGTCACCAAGGCGGTGGCGGGCATGGGGAAGAAGAAGACGGCGTAAGAACCAGTGGCTAGTTGTTAGTGGCTAGTGGCTAGAGATTGGAACGGCCTCTCGGAAAGAGAGGCCGTTTTTATTTAGAGGCGGTTCCAAGGCTCGTCTTGCGCTTGGTAGAAACGGAGAGACGCGACCGGGCGATGAATTTTGGGTTTTACAGGATCGTAGATGACGAGAATGTCGTCTGCCACATCGTACTCCTGGGTCGTGACCCATTGGCTTCCTTCCATCCGCTCCCCAGTGGCAGTTGAGAATTCGAACTCTACAGTCTTCTGTCGGCCGACTGGAGCTTTGGTGACAATACCCATGGCTAGCTGCCCATGATCGACTAGTGCACCTTCTCGTTTGCGCTCGCGGAAGTGATACACAACCATACCCAGCCCGAAGACCGGAAAAATGATGGGGCCAAGGCAGGGGGCCTTTTCGAAGAACCTCGCGTCCAAAGTGTTCCCAAAGCATTTCTCCCAGATAGGTATTGCAATCGACAAGCTCACGGCAGTGAAGAACAGCCCGAACAAAAGGTCCCCGAGGTTGCTAAGGGAAAAACCGGCTTTTACAAAGTTCGGCTTTGCTATTGGCAGGAAAGCGCGCTTGAAGCCCGCCGGGGGCGCCATGTCCGGCACAGTAACGAGGAAGTGGACCGTGGTGATGAGTCCCCAGAGTCCAGACCCAACACCCAACGCGATAAACCACCATGGAGTCTTCATGCTGACGGCAATAGCCACCCAAATCCCGAGAAAAATGAAGACCGGGATCTGTGGAGTCTTCAGCCGATTGCGGACATTTCTAACGTTCCACCCACAGGCGAGGCAGTAAGATCCAGCCTGAGATTGTTCGAGGGGTATCTCGCAATGCGGACATCGGACCGTCTTAGTTTTGCGAGACCAAGGCCACATCTGCTACGCCAGCGCGATCACGTCGATCTCCACCAGGACGTCCTTGGGCAGGCGGGCGACTTCTACCGTGGCGCGCGCGGGCGGGGCGGTGGTGAAGAACTTGCCGTAGACCTCGTTCATGCCGGCGAAGTCGGACATGTTCTTGAGGAAGACCGTGGCCTTCACGACCTTGTCCAGCGAGGTGCCGGCGGCGGCGAGGATGTTGCTCAGGTTGGTCATCACGCGCTCGGTCTGCTCGGCGACCGCGCCCCCCACGATGTTGCCGGTCTCCGGGTCAATGGCGATCTGGCCGGAGACAAAGACGAAGCCGTTGGCGCTGATGGCCTGCGAATAAGGGCCGATGGCCTGGGGAGCGTTGGGGGTGGCGATGACCTTGCGCATGGAACCTCCGGGAGTCTGGCGATTATAAGACCACGAAGGACACGAAGTCTTTCAGTCAGGGTAGGGGTCCTTCGACTGCGCGCTCACGCTGTTCGCGCTTGCTCAGGATGACAAGGTGAAGGTTATTGCTGAGCCCGAATCACCTAATTACAAGCCCAAGATACCCAATCACAAGCGCAGATTACCCAATCACAAATTGCCCGATTACAATTGACCTGATGGTTCTCCCCTTTGTCCGCGAGTTGTTTGCGGACACGGAAAAGTCCTCTTCTTTCCAGCGTGCGGCTACCCACCTAAAAACCCGCGCGGGGCGGATCCGTTTGTCTGGACTCACCCCCACCGCCAAGGCGGCCTATCTTGCCCTGCTCCAACGCGCGACCGGCAAGCCCATGCTGGTGCTGGTGGCGACGAACCGGGCGGCGGAAGAGCTGCTGCCGGTGCTGCGGTCGTTCGCGGAGCTGACGGGCGGCGCGTCCGGGGATGCGGGCTCCATCGTGAAGCTGCCGGCGCATGACGTGCTGCCCTTCGAGAACCTATCCCCACACCCCGAGATCCAGGAAGAGCGCGCGGCGGCCCTGTGGAAGATCGCGACGGGCACGGCGCAGATCGTGGTCGCGCCGCTGGAGGCGGCGGCACTGCGGCTGCAGCGCGCGGAGTTCTACAAGGAGCTGGCGCGCGTGGTACGGCGCGGCGAGACGATCGAACCGGAAAAGGTAGTGGAGCGGCTGAACGTGGTCGGATACACGCCGGTGGACGTGGTGGAGTTGCCGGGCGAGTACGCGCTGCGCGGCGGGATCCTGGACGTGTATCCGCCGGAGGCCGAGCGCCCGCTGCGCATCGAGTTCTTCGGCGACGAAGTGGAGTCGATCCGGAAGTTCGACCCCGCGACGCAGCGGTCCGCCTCGCCCGTGGATGAAGCCGTGCTGCTGCCGCTGACCGAGACGCCGGTGACCGAGCAGATGCTGGCAGCGATCCATGCGCGGCTGGTGGGCGCGCGCATGGCGGGCAGCCACGAGGAGATCACCGAAGCGGTGACGGCGACAGGCGTGACTGTGTTCCCGGGATGGGAAATGTACGCGCCGGTGGCAGGCGCCGACCAGACGCTCTTCGACCTGATGCCGGGCGCGCTCGTCTTCCAGGACGAGCCGGCGGTGATGCGCGCGGCGCAGGAGAAGTGGTGGGACAAGGTGCTGGCGATGCACGAGCGCAGCGGCATCGGGAAGCTGATAAAGCCGGAAGACATCTTCCTCGCGCCGGAGGAGTGGACCGGCCGGGTGGCGGCGCGGGCGGGAGCGGAGCTGGAGCACCTGGGGATCGCGGCGGGCGCGGCGCAGGAAGAGGTCACCTTCGCGACGCAGCCGACGATGCGCTTCCATGGCTCGGTGCCGGCGATGGTGGAAGAGGTGAAGAAGCTGGCCGCCGAGGCGAAGCGCGTGATCTTCGCGGCGCCGAACATGGGCGATGTGGAGCGGCTGGCCGACATCTTCAGCGAGTACGGCGTGCCGTTCCGGCTGGGGTCGCGAACGACGAAGACCTCGGCGGGCAGCGAGAGCTTTTTGGACGAGTCGGCCTACGCGGCGGGCGACCTGACGGCGACGACCATCGTGCGGGCGAACATCGCCGAGGGCGTGACGCTGGCGGATGGCGGATTGACGGTCTTCGGCGCACTCGACCTGTTTGACGAATCGGAAGTCGTGGCGAAGCAGCCGTCGCGCACGCAGAAGTCGGGCTCGAAGATGTCGACGTTCATGTCGGACTTCCGCGACCTGGCGGTGGGCGACTACGTGGTGCACGTGGAGCACGGCATTGCCGAGTACAAGGGCCTGAAGGAGATCACGCAGGGCGATTCGGCGGGCGAGTTCATGGTGCTGGAGTTCGCCGAGGCGGCCAAGCTGTACGTCCCGCTCACGCGGCTGGACTTGATCCAGAAGTACCGGTCAACGGAAGGCGCGCGGCCGCCGCTGAGCCGGCTGGGCGGTACCGCGTGGGTCAAGGCCAAAGCCAAAGTCAAAAAGGCGATGAAAGACATGGCGGAAGAGCTGCTGAAGCTCTACGCCGAGCGCAAGACGGCGCAGGGGCACGCGTTCTCGCCGGACAACCAGTTCCAGCACGAGTTTGAAGACAAGTTCGAGCACAACGAGACCGACGACCAGCTCGAAGCGACCGCCGAGATCAAGAAGGACATGGAGTCGCCGATGCCGATGGACCGGCTGCTGTGCGGCGACGTCGGATATGGCAAGACCGAGGTGGCAATGCGCGCGGCCTTCAAGGCCGTGAACGACGGCAAGCAGGTGGCGGTGCTGGCGCCGACCACGGTGCTCGCGTTCCAGCACTACGAGACGTTCAAGCAGCGCTTCGCGGCGTTCCCCATCAACATCGAGATGATCTCGCGCTTCCGCTCCGCCAAGCAGCAGAAAGAGATCGTGGAGAAAGTGGAGGCGGGGAAGATCGACATCCTGGTGGGCACGCACCGGTTGCTTTCGCAGGACATCAAGTTCCCGGACCTGGGGCTGCTGGTGGTGGACGAAGAGCAGCGCTTCGGCGTGCGGCACAAGGAGCGGCTGAAGCAGCTCAAGAAAGAGGTCGATGTGCTGACCATGTCGGCCACGCCGATCCCACGCACGCTGCACATGTCGCTGGTGGGGCTGCGCGATATGAGCGTGATCGAGACGCCCCCGCGCGACCGCATCGCCATCCAGACAGTGGTGGCGGCGTATGACGACAAGCTGGTGAAGTCGGCGATCGAGCATGAGCTGGAGCGCGGCGGGCAGGTGTACTTCGTCCACAACCGGGTGGAGAGCATCTACGAGATCGCGGCGAAGATAAAGGAGCTGGTGCCGCAGGCCCGGGTGGTAGTGGGCCACGGCCAGATGAGCGAAGGGGAGCTGGAAAAGACGATGTTCACCTTCGTGCGGCATGAGGCGGACGTGCTGGTCTCGACCACGATCATCGAGAACGGGCTGGACATCCCGCTGTGCAACACTATCCTGATCAACCGCGCGGACCGGCACGGGCTCTCTGAGCTGTACCAGTTGCGCGGGCGCGTGGGCCGGTCGAACCGGCGGGCGTACGCGTACCTGCTGATCCCGGCCGAGCAGGAGCTGACGCCCATCGCGCGGCGCCGGCTGGCGGCGTTGAAAGAGTTCTCCGACCTGGGCGCCGGGTTCAAGATCGCGGCGCTCGACCTGGAATTGCGCGGCGCGGGCAACATGCTGGGCGGCGAGCAGAGCGGGCACATCGAGGCCGTCGGCTTTGAGATGTACACCACCATGCTGGAGCGCACGGTGCGCGAGATGAAGGGCGAGGTCGAAGAGCAGACCTTCACCACGCAGATGAACCTGGCGCTGAACCTGCGCATCCCGAATGAGTACATCACGGAAGAGAACCAGCGGCTGCGGATGTACAAGCGCATCGCCGGGGCGGAGACCGAGGCGCAGCTCGAAGACGTGCGCGCGGAGCTGGAAGACCGCTACGGGCCCATGCCGCATCCGGTCCGCAACCTGCTCTCCGCGACGCGGCTGAAGATGCTGGCGCAGCGCGTGGGCGTGGCGCAGATCGACCGCAAGCAGAACGTGGTGCACCTGAAGTTCACGGAGAACGCCAGCGTGGACCCGGCGAAGCTGGCGCAGTTCGTGGCGAGCAACAAGGGCGCGCAGTTCTCGCCGGGCGGGATGTTGAAGTTCGGGTTGCGGTCGACGTCGGCAGAGGATGTGATCGCCAGCGTGGCGGGATTGTTGCGGGAGTTGGCGGTTTCCGACCGGGTTTCACACGACGGTCACGAAGTGCGCACGAAGTTGTGAGCCAATACGGCATGTTCGGGTAGGGGTCCTTCGCCGGCGCCCTCGCGTCGCTCGCGCTTGCTCAGGATGACAAGCGGTCGGCATTGTCGGGCCTATCGCCTGCCTTTCGCGAATCTGCCGCCAGCCCGTACAATGACTAGTCCGTGTTGAGTCATTCTTCCTATTAAAAGGTCATGCTTCTCTTATGAAGATGAAAGTCCGCAAAGCTGTCTTTCCTGCTGCCGGCCTGGGCACGCGTTTTTTGCCGGCCACCAAGGCCATGCCCAAAGAGATGCTGCCGCTGGTGGACAAGCCCATCATCCAGTACGGCGTGGAAGAGGCGCTGGCGGCCGGATGCGACCAGATCATCATCATCACCGGGCGCGGCAAGAGCGCCATTGAAGACCACTTCGACCACAGCTACGAACTGGAGAAGATGCTGGAGGAGAAGGGCAAGCGCGACCTGCTGACCATCGTGCGCCAGATCTCCGACATGATCCACGTGGCGTACGTGCGGCAGAAGGAAGCACTGGGCCTGGGTCACGCCATCCTGATGGCCAAGGAGCTGGTGGGCGACGAGCCGTTCGCGGTGCTGCTGGCCGATGACGTGATCGACGCCGAGGTCCCGTGCCTGAAGCAGATGATGCGTGTCTTCGAGACGACGCAGGCATCGGTGATCGCGACGCACGAGGTGAACGGCCCGGCCATCTCGCAATACGGCGTGATCGACGGCGTGCCCGTGCGCGGCAAGATGAAAGGCAAGCTCTACGAGGTGAAGAACCTGGTGGAGAAGCCGAAGCCGGAGGACGCGCCCTCGAACCACGCCATCATCGGGCGGTACATCCTGACGCCGGAGATCTTCAAATCGCTGGAGAAGACGCACCTGGGCGCCGGAGGCGAACTGCAGTTGACCGACGGCATCCGCAACCTGCTGCGCAAGGAAAAAGTCTACGCCTACAATTTTGACGGCACGCGCCACGACACGGGCGACAAGCTCGGGTTCCTGAAAGCGACGGTGGAGTTCGCGATGAAGCGTCCGGAGCTGGCGGCGGGCCTCAAAGACTACCTGCGGAAGCGGCGGTTCTAAGCATGCGCCGCGCCCTCACGCTCCTGTTGTGGGCGTGGGCGGGCGTCTGCCTGGCGCAGCAGCAACCGAAAGAGCAGCCGCGGCTCATCGCCATCACCGGCGTCTCCGTCGTCGACGTGGAGAGCGGCTTCAACGTCCCCAACCAGACGGTGCTCATCGACGGCGCGAAGATCGTGCTGGTGAGCCACCCGCGCAACGTCGGCATTCCCAAACATGCGGTGCGCATCAACGGCAGCGGCAAGTACCTCATCCCCGGGCTGTGGGACATGCACACGCACGTGGCGGGCGTGAGCGCGCGGCCGGAGTGGGGCAAGCACCTGCTGCCGGTGTTCCTGGCGCACGGCGTGACCGGTATCCGGGACATGGGCGGCGACCTGGCGGCGCTGAAGGAATGGCGGCGCACGGCGGCGCAGATACCTGGTCCGGAGATGATCGTCGCAGGGCCGTTCCTGGACACGACGGCACAAGGGTACGGGTCGCCGCAGGAGGTCATCGCGGTCACCACACCCGAAGAGGCACGCGCGGCGGTGCGCAAGCTGCACGCCGAAGGAGCGAACTTCATCAAGATCGGCTCGCGGCTCACGCGCGCGCTGTACTTTGCCATCGCCGACGAGACGGGCAAGCTGAACATGGCGTTCACCGGACACGTGCCGGATGCGGTGCCGGTAGAGGAAGCGTCGTTCTCCGGGATGGGCAGCATGGAGCACCTGTTCGGCGTTATGCTGCAGTGCTCGAGCAAGTCGGCAGAGCTGCGCAAGCGGCTGGCCGAGGCGAAAGACCGCGCCGAGCGGGCGAAGATCGCCGATGAGATCGAAGCAACGTTCAGTGAGGAGATCGCCGGCGCGCTGTTCAAGGAGTGGGCCAAGCGCGGCACCTACCAGACTCCGACGCTGGTGTGGACCCGCAACACCAGCATGCTGGACAAAGGGAACCCGGCCGACCCCAGCTTGCGCTACGTGCCGGAGGCGCTGCGCAAGGAGTGGTCGCCGGCGAATGCGGACAAGATCGTCTCGCTGGCGGGACGGGCCTTCTACGCGCGCAAGCTGAAGAACGACCTGCGCCTGGTGGGGCTGATGCACAAGGCCGGGGTGCCGCTGCTGGCCGGCAGCGACGCACTCGACCCATTCGTCTTTCCCGGAGATAGCCTGCACAGCGAATTGGAGCTGCTGGTCAGCGCGGGGTTGTCGCCGGTGGAGGCGCTGCGTACCGCGACCATCAATGCGGCGCGTTTCATGGCACAGGAACGGCAGCGCGGCGAGGTGCGCGCGGGCCGGGTGGCCGACCTGGTGATGCTGGATGATGATCCGCTGAAGGACATCCGCAACACGCGCAAGGTGCATGCGGTGTTCTCGCGCGGCGTGTATTACACGCGGACCGAACTGGACAAGATGCTGAACGACGCGGCGCGGACATTCGGCGCGGTGGCGGCCTCGCCTACTCCAGCGCCTTAGAAAAAAGAATGTCGTGGTTCCAGTCCTGCTTGAAGCCAGCGGCTCGCAGGGCGGTGGCGAGCTGCGCCCAGTGGCGGATGCCGTGCACCATGGCGTGCACAAAGCTCTTGCGCTTGGTGCCGGGAAGCGTGCCGAAGCGCTGGGTGTGGAAGGCGATGGGCGCGGCGAGATCTTCTTCGGTCGCATGGTCGAGGAACTTCCGGAGTTCGGCACGGGCGCGGCGGCCGATGGCGAAGAGGTCGTCGATGCTCGCGTGCGGAAGCTGCTCGAAGTCGGAGGCGTCGCGGCGATGGAGCAGGTCCGAGAAGATGAGCTCTACGCCGAGGATGTGCAGGACAAGGGTACGGGCGTCGGGACACTCGGCGATGTCGAGCTTCTGGTCGAGCGCCTGCGGGTTGCGGCGGAACCATGCCTCCCAGCGGTCGGTCTCAGACTGCGTGTAGTCGAAGAGTTCCTGAAGCGTGAGGGCGGCAGGCATGGGGGGATTTTAGCTTGCGGCGCGCGTTTTACCCCAGGCAGCCTGGCTAAGGGAGGGGTCCTTCGACTGCGGCCTCGCGGTGCTCGGCCTTGCTCAGGATGACAATTCCACTTCGACTGCGGCGTCGCCGAGGCTAGCCAGGATGACAATTCCGATTCGACTGCGGCCCCGCGGTGCTCGGCCTTGCTCAGGATGACAACTTCCTACGGGTTCGCGCCCGCTGCGGAAGTGGCGTAGCGCAGGGCGGCGCGGGCGAGCAGGCGGGTGGAGTCGAGCGTGGGCAGCGGGGAGTTCTCCGGCGTGACCAGCAGCGGGATCTCGGTGCAGCTCAACGCGACGGCGTCGCAACCTTCGGCCTGGAGGTCGCGGATGACCTGCTGGAAGTAGGCGAGCGACTCGGGGCGGAAATCAGCGTTGACCAGCTCGTCGAAGATGATGGTATTGATGCGCTCGCGCTGCGCCAGCGGCGGGATGCGGTGCTCGATGCCACGGGCCGCGAACTTGGGTGGATAGACGGGGCCTTCCATCAGGTACTTGGTGCCGGTCAGGCCCACGCGCTTGAAGCCGCGGCGGGCGGCCTCGGCGGCGACCTCTTCGGCAATGTGCAGCCAGGGCAGCGGAGAACGGTCGCGCACCAGGTCGAGCGCCTGGTGGATGGTGTTGTCCGGCGTGATGAGGAAGTCGGCGCCGATGCGCTGGAGGCGGGAGGCGGAGTCGAGCATGAGATCGGCGACGCCGCGCCAGTCGTCGCGATAGATGAGCTCCATGTAGTGGCTGAGGGCGTGGCAGTGGAGGCTGATCTCCGGGTGAGCGTGGCGTCCGGCGATGGCCGGGCCCTCCGCGCAGATGGTGCGGAAGCAGAGCGCGGCGCCCTCCGCGCTGCAAGCGACGATGCCGATGTGTTTCAAGAGCGGTTTCTCGATTCTCGAGGTGTCGCCCGCCAAAGCGGGCTTGACTGGTGCAGCGGACCTGAACCCGGCCCTGACGGGCCGGGCTATCTAAATGTCGGCGCTGAAGCGCCTTGTCCTAACGACGACTGAAGTCGACTCCGAGGAACCAGCGCTATTCGCAGAGCTGAAGCTCTGCGCCACCACTGCGCCACCACAAAACCTGTCACCCCAAAACCAAGTGCAAAAGCTGACAACGAGCTAAAGCCGCTCGTCATGGCGAATCGGGACGGCACGGCTAAAGCCGTGCCTTGCCAGCGGTATCCGCTCAGCATCATCAAGCTAGTTCACCGACGTAATCGTCTCCGGCACGTGTAGGACCAAGGTGCATTCCTGCGCCTTGCAGTCGAGGGTGCCCCGGCGGACGACTTTCGTCGGCACCGAGTCCGGGAAGACGTGGCCGTAGTCCAGCGTGCGCAGGGCGGCGGCGAGGGGCTTGAGCTCGTCGGCGCCAAAGATGTAGCGCACTTCGGCCTCCTTGCTGCCCGTAGCCAGCACGATGAAGAAGTCTGCCTTGCCGGCCTTCCCGGTGGCATTCTTCACCCTGAAGGTGCGGAGAGCTTCGCTGTCTGCCTTGTGACGGGCCTGCAGCTCGGCGATCTTCTTGGCGTCGCCGGTGAGCTTGGCGAGGCGGTCCTTGGTGTCCGGCACGGGGCGCTCGGCATTCAGCGACTGCGCGTAGAGGCGGATGGCTTCCTCGATCTTGCCTTCCTTCTCATAGATCTGCGCGAGGTGGTCGCCGACCTCACCGCTATGCGAGAGGCGCCAGGAAGCCTCGATGTACTTCTTGGCCTTGGCGAGATCACCTTTCTTGAACTCGACCCAGCCGAGGGTGTCCCAATAGGAGCCGAGGGCGCTCACGTTGCCGATGTCGCGCATGGTGACGTGCTCGACGGAGACGTTGCGCAGCGCGCTGGTGACGGAGGCCAGCGCCGACTCGGCGTACTCCTGCGCCTTTTCCAGGTTGCTGTCCATCTGCGCCAGTTCGTAAGCGATGTTGTTCCAGAGCAGCGAGTTGGGCTGGAGCTGCACGGCCTTATCGAAGGAGGCGGCGGCGTCCTTGTCGCGCTTGAGGTTGAGGTACGCGCGGCCGAGGTTCGCGTGGTTGATGGCGTTCTCGGGCTGGAGTGAAACGGCTCGTTCGAGCGTCTCAGCGGCTTCCGGGTAGCGCTTCAGCTCCATCAGCAGCTCACCGAGTGCCGCGCTGGCGTCGCTATCGAGAGGATTGATCTCGAGCTGCGACTGGAAGACCTTGGCGGCATCGTCGAGGCGGCGCTGCGCCCAGAGCGAGCGCGCCAGGCGGCTGTGCGCGAACTGATCGAAGGCGTCGAGGGCGATCTGCTTGCGGTAGGCGGCCTCGGCCTCGATGAACTGGCGGTTGCCCATGTAGGCGTCGCCGAGGAGGTTGTAGACCTTCTTGCTCTTGGGCTCCTTTTCGGCGGCGCGCTGCAGCAGCTCCAGGGCGATGCGGTAGTTCTGGCTCTGCAAGGCGTCACGCGCGGAGTCGATGAGCTCCTCGGCCTTGATGTCAGTGGGGAGCTTGGGCGCGCCGGCCGAGGCATCAGTGTTCTCCACGAAGAACTTCTGCGCCTCATCCGTGCGAACGGTGCGGGTGAAGGCGAGATAGTCGCTGCGGCGGGTGGGCGGCAGCTCGCGCATCTTCATGTTGAGGATGCGCTCGACGGTAAGCGTCTGGCCGTCGACCTTGTAGGCAGCGCGATACTCGCCATAGTCGCGGCGGACGGAGAGTGGTACCGGCGTGCGCGACTTGTGGGTCGCGGGGAGCTGGAGCTTCAGGCTCAGGCGCAGTTCGAACGGCGAGCCAAGCTGGATGGGCTTCTCGTCTTCTTTTTTCTGCTCTTCGGGCGTCAGTTCCACCTTGGCGTCCTCGCCCTCTTCATCGTCTTCGTCCAGGGCGGCGCCGGCCGGAGCCAGCGTGATGGCAGGGAGCGGCAGGCGGAGCTCGGTGCTCTTGTTGGCCCAGTCAAGGAAGTTCGGGCGCGAGACGTTGAACGACATGCGGAAGGGCTTGGTGGTGTCGCTGAGGTTCTCGATCTTGACGTCACTGACCTCGCCCCCGATGCCGGCCTGAAAGGAGATGTACTCGGCCACGTCCTTCCACTTGTTCTCCGGCACCTGGCGGAAGAGCATGCGCATGCCGAGTTCCTGATCGCCACGGTATTCGCTGATGACCTTGCCCTTCAGCTTGCCGAGGTCGCCCACTTCGCCTTCGACGGAGATGTGCTGCGTGCTCTGGAAGGGCGGGTCGGGCGGCGTCTCAATGACCTTGGAGCGGCCGTCGAGGGAGACGAAGAGCGCCTTCTTGTTGCGCACGTTGTAGGAGAGCATGGCGAAAGGCGCGATCTCCGTGGTGGTGTCGACCCAGGTGAGCTTGGACTCGTCGCCAATGGCGCTGATTACGTGGTCAAACTGCGCGGGCGAGGGGACTTCAGGATCAAGCTTGCGCGCCGACGCGGAGATGAGCACCGGATTCACCTTAAGACCGGCGACTTTCATCATGGTGGAGAACAGGGTGTGCTTGTCCTTGCAGTCGCCGTACTTGTTGGCGAAGACGTCTTGGGCGCGGTGCGGCTGGTAGCGGCCGACGCCGAAGGAGAGCGAGACGTAGCGGTAGTCCTGGGCGACGTAGTCGTAGAGGGCGCGCGTCTTCTCTTCGTCGGTAGTGAGGCGCTTGGTCAGCTCGGCGACACGGGCGACGATCTGGGGTGAAGGCTCCATCTGCGTGCGCTGGAGGCCGGCGAACCAGCCGCCGAGCTCTTCCCAATCGCGGAAGGTTGTGAGCTGGATGTCCGGGACATAATCCTGGCGGGCCTCGCGGCGACGGCGTTTCTTGAGCTCTTCGTCGGACTCACGCTTGAGGTAGTTGTTCGTCCAGGTGTGGATCTTGCGGCCGTTCTCTTCACGGACCTTGGGCGCCCACTCGGCCTTGGTCTTGAGCTTGAACGGGCGGGAGGCGGGGACGTTCAGTTCCAGCTCTTCGTTGAGGGTGATGAGTTCCTTACGGAAGCTGTACTCGAACCAGAAGTGCTGCGGGATGAGCGCGGTGTGGACGGTGGTCTTGACCTCGTACTCGAGGGTGTCACCGGGGCGCAGCGCGGGCACGGTGACGTGGCGCTCGCGGAAGTCGGTATACATCGGCGCGTCGCGCTGCACCTGCGAGGGAACGTCCTGGTAGTTGGCCTCGGTGGCGTTGACGGTGGAGCCGTCCGACGCCTTGATGACGCGCAGGTAGGTGACGTCAAGCTTCTCGTTGGCGGAGTTGTAGCCGAAGACAAGCTGGCCCAACTGCTGCACGCCGGACTGCGTCTGGACCTTGATGCGCGCGGTGGTGGTGCTGTAGCCGGTGCCGTCATTCTCATAGCGGAAGACGCGGCGCATCTTCTCGACCACGACGGCTTCCTGGCTGTAGTCCGGGGCGGCATCCTTGGCGGGCTCAGCCCCCTTGGTCGCCTCCTTGGCAGCTTCCTTGGTCGCCGGGACGGCGGCCGGGGTGACGGAGGACGAAGGCTTCTTGTCCTTGCTCTGGTTCTGGGCTACGGCGGAAAGGGCAAAAACGAGGACGAAGACCGCAACAAGCGCGGCACGGCTGAGTTGAGACATATGCGGATATTTTGCGGTCTCAGGCTGGGGTCTGGCAAATAGGGGTATGCCTTAGTTCCAACGCGCGGATAACGCCAGAGGCTCAAAGCTGCATCTATGGCAACACCGGCCTGAACCTGTGTAAGGAGAGCTATGAATCGCTTGAAGACCGTCTACGTCCTTGGCCTGCTGGCCGCGGTGACACTGCTGGCGGGGTGTCCGCAGCGAAAGTCCATTTCCGACATCATGAAAGACCCGGCCTACTACCAGAACCGCGAGGTGACGGTGGCGGGCACAGTGACCCGCTCGTTTGGCGCGATGGGAACGGGCGTGTATGAGATCGACGACGGCACGGGCAAGATGTGGGTCTTTGCCGAGCGCACCGGAGTGCCGAGCCAGGGCGCGCAGGTCGCATCGATCGGCAAAGTGATGCCGACGTTCTCTTTCGCGGGCCAGAGCTATGCCACGGTGCTGAGGGAGCGCGAGCGGAAGCGCCGGTAAGGCAGCGGCCGGTCTCCGGTCTTCAGTCTCCAGTCGAGAGCTCTTAGTCGTACCCCCGGGCGTCAGCGGTGGCGGCGGACAATCTGCCGCCGCCGGGCCGCTTCTTCCCTTTTCAACTCTTCCGCGGCTTCAGCGGAACTTCCCTTTTGGCGCAGGACTTCGGCAAGCGTTGCATGAAAGTTCCAGCCATTGGGGTCGAGCGCGATGGCTTCACGCAGGTGGCGCTCGGCGGAGTCCAAGTCTCCGAGCCTGAGTTCCACACTCCCGAGGCGGAACAGGGCTTCAGTCCGCAAGTTTGACCCGGGACGGGCTAGCACTACGGCCCGGAAGAGCGCGGCGCGCGCGGCAGGCAGGCGGCCGAGCTGCTCATAGTCCATCCCGAGATTGAAATGGGCGTCCTCGGAATGCGGCGCGAAGCGGGTGATGGCTTCGTATTCCGCGACGGCGCGCTCATCTTGTCCGTGCATGGTAAGGGCGTACGCGTGGACCAGCCGCAGCTCCAGATTGAAGGGCGCACGGCGCATAGCGTGGGCGTAAAGGCTGAGTTCGTTGTCGAAGCGGGGAAGCTGGAGGGCGAGGGCAGCGGTCAGAACGGCGACCAGGCCCACGCCGGCAAACCAGCGGGCCCGCGGCTGGAGCCGCGCGAGAACCAGCGCAAGCAGCAGGCAAAAGCCCACTGAAGGCAGATACATGTGGCGGTCGTGCACCCAGTTGTCGCGGGTGTAGAGAGCGATCGACGCCAACGGCGGGATGCTGAACACCGCCAGCCACGCCAGCGGGAAACGCGCGATGGGGACTGACCGCGCGAGCCATACGAGTGCGAGCAACACGAGGACCAGGAGCAGTACTGCGAGCGCCTGCGCCGGCGTCCATCGGGACAGCGCCTCCGGAGGGTAGAAGAAGCTGAGCTGGAAGGGGAAAGCGAGCGTCTTCAGATATCCCACCGCCACCAGCGGTAGAGACGCGAGGATGGTGAGCCCGTCGGCGTCGGCGGCCGAGATAGCGCGGACGGGGATCGCCAGTCGCGTGGCGGCGAGGTAGAGCAGCACCACGACCCCAAACGGCAGGGCGCGGCCGATGCGGGCCACGACTCCGGCGCGCGGCTCCTGCAGCGACTCAAAGATGAAGATCACCGCCGGGAACATCGCGGCGGTCTCTTTGCAAAGTATGGCTGCGGCGGCCATGATCAACGATGCTGCGAGCAGCCAGGGCTTTCCCAGTTCCCGAAAACGGAAGTAGAAGAGCGTTGCCGCCAGCAGGAAGACGGCGGTCAGCAGATCGGTAGCGACGGAAAGCCATGCCACCGACTCGATATGGACGGGATGCACCGCAAACAACACCGCAGCCAGGGCGGCGGTCCATTCGCTCTTGACCACCCGCGCGCCCACGCGATAGACGAGTAAGGTCGCGAGGAGATGAAGCAGCAGAGACGTGAGGTGCCACCACGGGGCAACGCCGTCAAAGAGGCGCTTGTTGACGAGCAGCCAGAGCACGAAGAGCGGACGGTAATGCCGCGGCGCGACCGGAGGCTCCTTAAACGCCCAAACGTGCTCCGTGAATGCCCGCGTCCAGCTGCTCCAGTGGTCGAGGTTGGGATTGATCAGGATGAGGAAGAGGTCGTCATAGATGAAATCGAAGCGCAGGACCTGGATGTAGGCGGCGGCAGCGAGCAGGATGCCGAGCCAGACCAACCGGTCAGGAGTAGTTACAAAGTGGCGCGCAGCTTGTGCCGGCGCACGAAGAAGGCTCACTCTTCCTCCGGCGCGGTCTCACCGGGCGCGGGCACACGCTTGAGCAGGAGCGGGTGTTGCACGGGCTCGGTACGGGCACCGAGGCGGCGGGTGATGAAGCCGTCGAAGATGGCGGCGTCAGTGCGGCCGGTGATCTCGATGGGGCCGGCGGGCCCTTCGCCCTTCAGAGTGACGCTGCGGCCGTCGACCTCTCCCTTGAGGAAGGTGCGCGAGACCTGGGGCGTGCCGTCATAGTCAGAGAGGACGGCTGTGACGCGCTTGCCCGCGAACTCCAAGTGAAGCTCCGTGCCGACCTTGCCTTTGACCTCAGGCATGAATCGGACATTGGAGAAGGTCTCTTCCCCGCTCAGGTTCCGCGCCGAAACGTACTCCCACATGATGTACGGGACAAGGAGCAGGGCGACGACGCCGATAAGCGCGACCGGCAGGACCCAGCGCTGGGGAGTCTTAGCCATTCCTATTCGACGGAGATAAGCGGCTTTCGGCTCGGCACGACTTCCCCGATGATGGCCGCAGGAATCGCATCAGCGCGCATGGCGTCGGTCATCTTCTCGGCGTCGGCGGGCGCCACGGAGATGAGCAGGCCGCCCGCGGTCTGGGGATCGAAGAGCACGGTCTTGAGTTCGGCGTCGACGTTGCCGAGGTAGCCGACGGTGCACTCGGCGAAATCGCGGTTGGCCTGCAGGCCGCCGGGAACATTGCCGCCGCGGATGCAGTCGAGCGCGCCTTTCAGCAGCGGCACCTGGCGCGCTTCGAGGCGGAGGGTCACGTTGCTGGCCAGGGCCATCTCGCGCGCATGGCCGATGAGGCCGAAGCCGGTGACATCGGTCATCCCGTGGACGTCGAAGCCGGCGGCGATCTCGGCGGCGCGCCGGTTCAGCGTGGTCATGGACTGGGTGGCGGCCTCGACCCAGGCCGGGGTAGCGTTGCCGCGCTTGATGGCGGTGGAGGTGACGCCGGTGCCGAGCGGCTTGGTGAGCACCAGGCGGTCGCCCACCTGGGCGGCGGCATTGGTGCGCACCTTTTGCGGGTCGATGAGGCCGGTGACGGCGTAGCCGAACTTGATCTCGGGGTCGCGGATGCTGTGGCCGCCGATGACGACGCAGGTGGCTTCCATCATCTTGGAGAGGCCGCCGGCCAGGATCTGTTCGAGGATGGCCAGGTCCTGCTTTTCAGGAAAGCAGACGAGGGCGAGGGAGCTGAGCGGGCGTCCGCCCATGGCGTAAACGTCGCTGAGGGCGTTGACCGCGGCGATCTGGCCGAAGGTGTAGGGATCATCGACGATGGGGGTAAAGAAATCGACGGTCTGCACGAGGGCGGTGCGGTCGTCGAGTCGATACACGCCGGCGTCGTCGGCTTTGTCGAAGCCGACCAGGACATTGGGGTCATGTTGCCGGGCTAATCTCCCAAGCACCGCGTCCAGCGCCGCCGGACTCAGTTTGCTCGCTCAACCCGCGGCTTTGACATGCTCCGTAAGACGGATGGGTTTGGCGCCCATGGGGGCATTGTACTCACCACAGAGGCACAGAGACACGGAGGAAGTAAAAAGTTAAATGTGTAATGTGCAAAGTAGAACGTCCGGTCACACTTTGTACTTTCTACTTTTCACCTTCAACTTTACTTTGTGGTGACAAGCTTGACGGCGACGGCGGGATACTGGCCGTTCCAGTCGGCAGAGATGCGCTCGAAGGTCATGCGGAATTCCTTGGTCTCGCCGGGCTTGAGCGGCGAGGCGCTGAGGGCGGCCAAGTCGTCGGCGGGCTCGCGGGTCAGGATGATCATCAGGTTGTGGTTCTCGCGCTGCACGACCTGGTCGAGCGAGTTCTTGAAGGTGCCTTCGATAGTGGCGCCGACGACAGTCTTGTCGCCTTTATTGGTGATCTTGCCTTCGACGTAGATGGACTTGCCGCCGACGAGATTCTCCGCCTCGAACATCTTGATCTCGCTGAGCGGGAGATTGACGGCATAAGGATCCGCCTGGGTGGCCTGCATGACCTCCGCGCGGCGAACGTAGCGGGTGTCCGACGACCGGCTCGAATAAATGAGGAAGGTGATGACGCCGGCGACCAGCACGGCGCCGATGCCGAGACCCAGCCAGGGGCCGCGGGATGGTTCGGTCTGCGGAGGAGTGGTGAGCGGCTCAGACATAGGATAAATATTACTGCACCGGGCCGGGTGGCCGTCGTGGTATAACTACTGGCGCTCTTTTGTCCATTCCCATCCTTCCGGAGCTGCACGGTTGCTCTTCAATTCCCTTACCTTCCTCATCTTTTTCGTGGTGGTGCTCGCCTTCCACTATGCGCCCTTCATTCCGTGGCGTGTGAAGAAGCACTTCCTCCTGTATGCCAGCTACGTGTTCTACGGCGCGTGGAACCCCCCGTTCGTCATCCTGCTCTGGCTTTCGACGATCCTGGACTGGTACACGGCCAAGTACATGTACCGCACCGAGGTCCTGAGCCGACGGCGCTGGCTGCTGCTGGCGTCCATGGTCGGGAACCTGGGGATGCTCGGCTACTTCAAGTACGGCAACTTCCTGCTGCAGAACTTCCAGCAACTGATGAGTTCCATCGGTGTGGACTACCAGCCGCCGGCGTGGGACATCGTGCTGCCCGTGGGCATCAGCTTCTACACGTTCCAGACGATGGCCTACACGCTAGACGTATACCTGCGGCGCGCCAAGCCCTCGGACACCTTTCTGGACTTTGCCCTGTTCGTGACGTTCTTCCCGCAACTGGTCGCCGGGCCGATCGTGCGCCCGACCGACCTGATCCCGCAGTTCGAGACGCAGCCCAAGACCACAGCCGGGCAGTTCGGCTGGGGGCTGTTCCTGATGACGCTGGGGTTGTTCCAGAAGATCGTAGTGGCCGACGGCCTGCTGGCGCCGGTGGCCGACGCCGTGTACAAAGCGCGCGGGATGCTCGCGCCGCTGGACGCGTGGCTGGGAACGCTGGCGTTTTCCGGGCAGATCTTCTGCGATTTTGCGGGATATACGACGACGGCGATCGGGCTGTCTCTGGTGATGGGCTTCTCGCTCATCGACAACTTCCGTTATCCCTACGCGGCGATCGGCTTCTCCGATTTCTGGCGGCGGTGGCACATATCGCTCTCGACCTGGCTGCGTGACTATCTCTACATCCCGCTGGGCGGCAACCGCAAAGGCCCGGTGCGCACCTACGTGAACCTGATGGTCACGATGCTGCTGGGCGGCCTGTGGCACGGCGCGTCGTGGACGTTCGTAGTGTGGGGCGGGCTGCATGGGCTCTACCTGGCGGTGGAACGCTTCCTGCAGCGGCGGTTCGGCGAGTCCGTAGCGTTCAAGGGCACGCCGGTGAAGATCGCGCTGGCGCTGATCACGTATTTCTTCGTCAACATCACCTGGGTGTTCTTCCGGTCGCAGGATTTCGCGACCGCGGCGCGCATCTTGAAGAGCATGCTGCTGCTGGAGACCTCAGGCAAGCCGATACTGATCACGTGGCACGTATGGAGCGCGGCGGGCACTATCGCCATCATGCTGCTCTGCCATTGGCTGCTGCGCGACCGCGACCTGGCTGAAGTGGCGGAAAAAACGCCGTCAGTGCTGTTCGGGCTCGTGTGGGGAGCCATGCTGTTCCTGATCGCCATCACCCAAGGAGGAAGCGATGCATTCATCTACTTCCAATTCTGATCTGATGGCCCCACCGCCGCCGGAGCGTCCCGTACCGGTGCAGAGCTGGATGATCACCGGCGTGGTGACGGTAGTCGTCTTTGTCGCGACGCTGGGCGCGTGGGAGTGGTATTGGCGCGACTGGGGCGCGCAGCCGACCTATCGCAACAGCGAAGGCCTGTGGGCGCTGCAACGCAAGCGCATTAACCAGGGCGAGGGCGATGCGACGGTGCTGGTGGGATCGTCGCGCACGCTTTCGAACATCAACCTGGATGTGTGGGAGAAGCTGGAGGGGCGGCGCCCGATCCAGTTGGCGCTGGAAGGCACGTCACCGATGACGCCGCTGGAAGGGCTGGCCAATGACCCGGATTTCAAGGGCAAGGTCGTGGTCGGCGTAACACCGATGCTCTTCTTCAGCGGCTTCCAGTATCGCGACGACGTCCTGAATTACTACCCCAAGGAGACGCCGGCGCAGCGCTGGGGGCAATGGCTCTCGATGACATTGCTGGAACCGTACTTCGCGTTCTATGACGATGACTTCGCGCTGTTCACGGTGCTGAAGCGGCAGAAGTGGCCGCAGCGTCCGGGGGTCAAGGTCGACAGCGACGTGCGACGTCTGTTCACCGTCTCGAAAGACCGCAACATGCGGCTGTGGGAGAAGGTGGAGAACGACGTCGCGTACCAGACCCGCGCCAAGGAGATCTGGCGGGAGTTCTGGACGAACCCTGACCCGGAGATGATGGCCGCAATGCCGAAGATAGTGGCGACGCAGATGGAGCGCGCGGAGAAGGCCGTGAAAAAACTGCAGGCCAAGGGCGTGAAGGTGGTCTTCGTGCTGCATCCGGTGGACGGCGAGTTCGCGCAGTTCGAGTTGCACGCGATGGCGCGCGAGCGGACATGGGACCCGATGCTGCAGCGCACGGGCGCGCCCGGCATCCACTTCCAGGACTATCCGCAGTTGCAGGGATACTGGTTGCCGGAGTGGTCGCACATGGCGCGGGCGGAGGCCGACCGTTACACGACGGCGCTGTATCCGCTGATCCAGGAGAAGTTCCAGAGCACAGGGGAGAAGAAGTGATGAAACTGCTGGTGGCCCTCGATTTTGCCGATGCTACCGAGCGGCTGCTGGCGGTGGCGCAGAACGCAGCCAAGGCCAGCGGCGCGGCGGTGTACCTGATCCACGTGGCGGAGCCGAACCCGGCGTTCGTGGGCTATGAGGCCGGGCCGGACGTGGTCCGCGACCAAGTGGCGCAGGAGTTTCGCGACCAGCATCGGATGCTGCAGGCGCATGCCGACAAGATGCGCGCGGCAGGCATCGAGGCGACGGCGCTGCTAGTCCAAGGCCCGACGGCGAAGATGATCCTGCAGGAGGCCGAGCGCCTCAACGTGGACCAGATCATCATGGGCACGCACGGGCGCACGGCGGTGATGGACATCCTGGTCGGCAGCGTGAGTCACGCGGTGCTGCGCAATACTGCCCTGCCGGTCCTGCTCGTGCCGGTGCGGCGCAAAGGCGCCTAGGGTTTCAGTACTTCGGCACCAACGTCAGGATCGCCATGAAGGTGGCGACGGCGGAGAGCAGTCCGATGATGATCCAGAGGAGCGCCGTGGGATCTTTCTGGGTGCGCGGGGCAAGCTGCGGCATAGTGACCTCCTGATGCAGCCGGAGGTGGGGCGGTCAGGCGAGCGCGCGTCGCGAAAGGCGGCTCCCGGATGGCCGTCCGCCCTGAGTGCTGTGGCGCCATTCTAACCCCGATGTCCAGTCAAAAAGAAAGCCCACTCCGTGGAGTGGGCTTTTGGACTTTGGAGGCCTAATAGCGGGGGATCATGCGCTCGATGCCGATCATCGCCGCGACCGAGACGAGCAGACCGATGATGATCCACAGCATGGCGAGAGGTTCCTTTTGGGTTGCTGCCTTTTCCTTGGACATTACAGATGACTCCGTTCAGATCTCAGGGGATGTACTGAGTATAACAAGCGAAGGTAAAACCCACCACGAAGGCACAAAGGACACCAAGAAACACAAAGAGAACCAAGCAATGGGAGGACGATGGGAGGCTTCTCTTTGTGGCTTCGTGGGTTTACGCCCCGGCTACCGTCATGCCGTCGATGCGGAAGGTGGGGGCGGCGGTGGAGCTGCGCCACTCCAGATCGTTGCCGATCTCCACGATGTTCTGGAACATGTCCTTCAGATTCCCCGCGACCGTGACTTCTTCGACCGGATAAGTCAGCTCGCCGTTCTCGATCCAGATGCCGCTGGCGCCGCGGGAGAAGTCGCCGGTCACCAGGTTCACGCCGAAGCCGAGGAACTCCGTCACATAAAAACCGTTCTTCACGCCGGCGATGATCTCTTGTGGCGTCCTGGTGCCGGGCTCGAGGTAAAAATTGCCGGAGCCGATGGTGGGGTTGCCGGTTAGGCCGCGGGAGGCGTTGCCGGTCGTCTTCAGGCCGAGCTTGCGCGCGGTGTAGGTATTGAGCAGGTACGACTTCAGGATGCCTTTCTCCACGACGACGGTGCGGCGCGTGGGGACGCCTTCGCCGTCGAAGGGCGAGGAGCCGAAGCCGCCGCGCATGGTGCCGTCGTCGATGACGGTGATGTTCTCACCCGCCACCCGCTCGCCCAGCTTGCCGACGAAGAATGACGACTGGCGGTAGATGGAGTCGCCGTTCGCGGCCTCGAAAAAGTGCTCGACGATGGAGCGCGAGACCAGCGGGTCCAGCACGATGGGCACGCGGGTGGTGGCGACCTTGCGCGCACCGAGGCGGCGGAGGGTGCGGCGCGCGGCCTCGCGGCCCACGCTTTCCGGCGACTCGAGCAGCTTCAGCGAGCGCGCGGCCGAGTACCAGTAGTCGCGCTGCATGGCGCCTTCGGCATCTTGCGCGATGGGCACGGCGGAGACGGAGCAGTAGGAACGCGAGTATTCGCCGACGAAGCCGAGGGAGTTGGCCAGGACCTTGCGGCCGGAGGCGGCGTCGAAGGAGCCCCCGTCGGAGTTGGTCAGCCGCGGATCGACGGCGAGGGCGGCGGACTCGGCACGGCGGGCGTAGTCGATACGCTGCGCGGTAGAGAGCGAGTAAACGTCGTCGTGGTAGAGGTCGAGGTCCGCCTTCAGCGTGCCAAGCTCTTCCGGATGCGGCAGGCCGGCATTGGGATCTTCCGAGGTGACACGCGCCAGCTCGATAGCGCCGGAGACCAGGCGCTGGATGCCTTCTTCGGTGAGGTCGCTAGAGTAGGTGCTGGCGGCGCGCTGGCCGATGAAGACGCGCAAGCCCATGGCCTGGGAGCCGGATTCCTTCAGCGTCTCGACCTGGCCCATGCGGACGACAGTGGAGAACTCCGAGCCATCGCGCACGATGGCCTCGGCGGCGGTGGCGCCGGCGCGGGTGGCGCGGGCGATGACGTCAGTGGCGATCTGCTTGAGATCAGTGGCGGGGATAGTTTCGGTCTTTAGCATTTAGCAGTTAGCACCTAGCATCTAGCCGAATCAGGACTTAGGCGGGGGCCTTTGGGGCGTTCTGAGTCTGCCTGTAGCGCTCATGGCTCTCCAGGATGCGCTGGTGGGCGACAGTCACGTCGTGCCAGCCCCGGATGATGGCGCGCTTCCCTTCCAGATCCTTGTACGTGGCGAAGAAGTGGGATATCTCCAGCAGCATATGGGACCAGATATCAGAATAGTTCTTCGCCTCGGCGTAGCGCGGGTTGCTGGAGGCGACGCCGAGGATCTTCTCGTCGTTCTTGCCTGAATCGCTCATCTCGAGCATGCCGATGGGGCGCACGACGACGAGGCAGCCGGTAAAGGTGGGCGCGTCGACGAGGACAAGGACGTCGAGGGGGTCACCGTCGAGGGCGAGCGTCTGCGGGATGAAGCCGTAGTCGCCGGGATAGTGCACGGGCGAATGCAGGTTACGGTCCAAGCGGAAGATGTCGAGCTGCTTGTCGTACTCGTACTTGTTGACTTCGCCGGAGGGGATCTCGATGACCGCGTTGACGGTCTGGGGAGCGTCGCTGCCGATGGGCAGTTGAAGGTAGTTGTTCATCGGCATGACTAGGCTCCCGTGCCGCCGACGGTAATGCTGTCCACCTTGAGCGTGGGGATGCCGACGCCGACGGGGACGGACTGGCCGTCTTTACCGCAGGTGCCGATGCCTTCGTCGAGCTGCAGGTCGTTGCCGACCATGGAGACGCGGGTAAGCACGTCTGGGCCGTTGCCGATGAGAGTGGCGTTCTTCACGGGCGCGGTGACCTGGCCATCTTCAATGAGATAGGCCTCGCTGGCGGAGAAGACGAACTTGCCGTTGGTGATGTCCACCTGGCCGCCGCCGAAGTTCACGGCGTAGAGGCCGCGCTTCACGCTGCGGATGATGTCCTGGGGGTCGTCCTCGCCCGCCATCATGTAGGTGTTGGTCATGCGCGGCATGGGGATGTGCTCGTAGCTCTCGCGACGTCCGTTCCCGGTGTCCGGCATGCCCATGAGGCGCGAAGAGAGCTTGTCACTGAGGTAGCCCTTGAGGATGCCCTTCTCGATGAGAACCGTGTTCTGGGTGGGCGAGCCTTCGTCGTCCACGTTGATGGAGCCGCGGCGCGAGGGCAGCGTGCCATTGTCGACGATGGTGCACTTCTCTGAGGCGACGCGTTTGTCCATCAGGCCCGCAAACGCCGAGGTCTTCTTGCGGTTGAAGTCGGCTTCCAAGCCGTGGCCGATGGCCTCATGCAGCAGGATGCCGGGCCAGCCGGGGCCGAGGACGACTTCCATCTCGCCGGCGGGGGCGGGGACGGCGTCGAGCTGGATCAGGGCCTGGCGAGCCGCCTCTTTGGCAAAGTGCTCGGGCGTCTTCTCAAGCTGGAAGTAGTCGAGGCCGACGCGTCCGCCGCCGCCGGAGGAGCCGCGGGCGGAGTTCGACTCTGACTGCTTGGCGATACAGAAAACGGTAAAGCGCGCGAGCGGCTGCGTGTCCGTGGCGTAGGTGCCGTCCGAGCCGACGACGAGGATGCGGCGCAGCTCATCGGCATAGCCGGCGCGAACCTGAACGATGCGGGGATCGTAGGCGCGAGCGGCGCGGTCGGCGCGCATGACGAGTTCGAGCTTGGCGGCGATGTCGGCATCGACCGAGGGCGAGGCGACCGGATAGAGGCTGCGGTTAGCGTTTTCCTTGAAGCCAGCGACCTGCTGCTTGGCCGGCGCGCTGGCGATGAGCGCCGCCGTGCGCGCGGCGTGGATGATGCGTTCGGGGGCAAGATTGTCGGTATAGGCGTAGCCGGTGCGCTCACCCGAGACGACGCGCACCCCGCATCCGGCGGAGATGCCATGCGACGCAGACTTGACGAGGGATTCGTCGACGCTGATGGACGTGGACGTCAGGTACTCGAAGTAGAGGTCGGCGTAATCACCGCCGGCCGAAAGCGCTTCAGCGAGGTAGCGTTCCAGGTCCTTGGGCGTGAGCGCGAAGCGGTCGAGGAAGAACTGTTTGTCGGTCATCGGCGGGATCGGATGAGGCGGCCGGGCCGCCTTACTGAGAGATTATCGCAGGTTTAGGCCGAACGTGCGGGCTTGGATTCTTTCTTCCCCTTACGGGATTCAAGGTACAGAAGGCGGGAGCGCTTGGCGAAGTCGCGGTCCTGCTCCAGGTGCTGCACGCGCTGCTGCAGCGAGTACCGCACGCCGCCGCCGCAACGCCGGCATTCAGGGAGGATCGTACCCTCTTCCACGAAGACCAGGTGGGCCAGGCGATGACGCAAATGGCTCACCCAGTAGAGTCCGCCACGGGGAGCGCGGGCGCCGGGCTGGTACGTCGTCTCCGGCTCCTCTCGGAGGCGTGCGTGGTAAGCATTGCTCCAGATGCTGCGCAGTGAAGTGGGCACGTCCTAGTCTCCGCGGTACTCAGGGGAAGCGTTCTTTAGGGTTAAGATTGCCAGCGCAGCGCGAGGGTTGGGTTCGACGTCGTTATAATGACGCACCTTTTCATGTCCGCCGCCGATTTGTGCCGACAGATTGAAGATTTTTTGCACGCTGCGCCCGCATCCGTGGTGATCGAGGAAGGCCAGGTCATTTTTGACCTGAGCACGGCTAAGTACGCACTCTCCGCCGCGCGCGACAAATGTGTGCTCGAGATGTGGTCTGAAGAGCGCAACCACGTGCGTCGCGTGGAAGGCGCCGAGCTGAAGAATGGCGTGCTGCGGCTCACGGTGCGCAAGTTCGGTCAGGCCAAGCCGCACAAGCTGGAGATCTGCGCGGAGCGCGACCGGCGCACGCCAGCAGCGAAGAAGGCGCAGCGCGCGGCGTATCAGCGCGCGCTGGAGCGAATGCTGCTGCGCCATTTTCCGGATTACACGCTAGACAAGAAGCGATTGAGCCTGGCGACCGACCTGGAGCACAGCTTTGGCCCCGCGTATGCGCGCGGCCTGCTGCGCAAAGGCCGGGCCGGCTATGCGGTGCTGGGAGCCGGGGCGGGAGAGCCCTCGGCGACGATCGACGCGGCGCTGGCAATCAGCCTGCTGTGGCTGGAGCGGTGTCGCGAGCAGTTCGCCGACCGGGGGGCGATAGCGGGACTGAAGTTGTTTGTGCCCGCGGGCACGTCAGAGACCTTGCGGGCGCGCGCGGCTCATCTGAGCGGCGCGAACGTCAGGGTTTACGAGGTGCAGGAGCGCGAGGAGTCGTTGACGGAGTTCGATCCTGCCGACGGCGGGAACATCGCGACGCGGCTGGTGCACGCGCCGAATGAAGCAGCCGCACACGAGCGAATGGCCGGAGCGATCGCGAAGATCAACGCCGCGGTGCCCTCGGCGGAGGTCGCGGTCACGAGCGCGGCGGAGGTCAGCTTCCGCGTCCACGGACTGGAGTTCGCGCGAGCGCGCGTCGGCGCAGGGCAGGAGATCACCTTCGGCGCCGGGCGGTTTGAAGTCGCGCTGACCGACGACAATGAGCCGCAGTTCCGCGAACTGATGACGCGGGTGGTAGCGGCGCGGCGCCCGGGCGGCGATAAGCGCGACCCGCTATGGCGCATGCAGCCGGAGCGCTGGCTGGAGGCGGTGGTCAAGGCTGACATCACGGCCATCGACGCGCAGCTAGACCCGAGGTTCGTCTACTCGCAGGTGCCGGCCTTCGCCGCGAGTGACCGCGCCATGATCGACGTGCTGGCGCGCACGCGCAGCGGGCGGCTGGCCGTGATCGAACTCAAGGCCGATGAAGACCTGCAGTTGCCGATGCAGGGCCTGGATTACTGGTCGCGGGTACACTTCCACCAGCAACGCGGCGAGTTCGCCAAGTTCGGCTACTTTCCGGGCGAGACGCTCACGCCTGAACCGCCGCTGCTGTACCTGGTGGCGCCGGCGTTGCGCGTGCATCCTTCGACCGACACGCTGTTGAAGTTCCTGGCACCGAAGATCGAATGGAGCTTTGTCGGGGTGAATGAGGATTGGCGGTGCGGATTGAAGGTGATCTTCCGAAAGTCTAGAGGCGAAATCCACCACAGAGACACAGAGGCACAGAGAAAATCATGAAAAGAATCGCGATGGCGCTGGCGATGGCTGCCGTGCTGCTGCCGGCGGCGGCGCAGACGAAGCTGAAAACAAAGAATGTGGTCGTCATCACGACGGACGGCGTGCGCTGGGAAGACGTGTTCCGCGGACCGGATGAAAAGCTCATCAATCGCGAGATGGGCGGCGTGCGGGAGGCGTTCCAGGCGCAGATCCGGGCCGACTACATACGCGCGACCCCGGCGGAAAGCCGCGCGGCATGGATGCCGTTCCTGTGGAGCACCATCGCGCAGCAAGGCCAGATCTACGGCAACCAGGACAAAGGCAGCGTGGCGCACATCACGAACACGTACCGGTTTTCTTATCCGGGATACAACGAGATCCTGACCGGGCGCTTTGACCCGCAGATCAACACCAACGACTTCGGTCCGAACCCGAACGTCACCGTCTTCGAGTGGCTGCACAAGATGCCGGAGTTCAAGGGCAAGGTGGCGGCGTTCGGAGCGTGGTTTGCGTATCCGAACATCTTCAACCGCGAGCGCAGCGGGATCTTCGTGCGGGCGCAATGGGAGCGGCCGACCGACGAGAAGGCGCGGGCGAAGATGACGCCGGAAGAGCAACGCCTGGACGAGTTGTTCCGCATCACGATGCGGCAATGGAGCTACGAGATACCGGACTCATTCCTGCACCTGGCAGTGAAGGACCATATCAAGCGGCACAAGCCGCGGGTGCTGTTCGTCGGGTATGGCGAAAGTGACGCGTGGGCGCACCTGGGGCGCGTGGACCAGTACCTGCGCGCGACCCACCTGGTGGATGGATTCGTGCGTGACCTGTGGGAGTTGATGCAGTCGATGAAGGAGTACCGGGGTTCGACGACGTTCATCATCACCACCGACCACGGGCGCGGCCAGTTGATGGACTGGAAGAACCATGGCGAGAAGATCGCGGGCGCCGAGAACATATGGATCGCAGTCATCGGACCGGACACGCCGGCGCTGGGCGAGCGGACGAACATCGGGCCGGTGACGCAGGCGCAGATCGCCGCGACCGTGGCGGCGCTGCTGGGGAAGGATTACGCCGGGAGCGTGAAGGATGTGGGGGCGGCGATCAATGAGGTGGTGGGCGCCAAGAAATAAGGCTATTTCTCATTGCCTTCCTTCACTTCTTGTCCTTCGTGGTCAGTCTTGATCTTCCCTGCCAAGACCCGCGAGACACCGCGCACCATGCGGCGATAGGGCCAGGAACCGTCGCGGTCGCGGAGGAAGATCTCGCCGACGCGGCTGCTGCGGTAGTACCAGCGCTTGAGCAGGGCGAGCTGTTCGGCGAAGGCGGTGGCGGAGGCCTTCGGCGCGGGGGCGAGGTCGTCGAGCGCAGCGGCCATGCGGGATTCCAGGCTGGTCGGCTTGGACGCAACCTGCGCGACCGGCGACTCCGGCTGCGCCTGCGCCATGAAGGGCTGGGCGTAGAGAGACGAATCGCCCGATTTCTCATTCGACAGCAGGATGTTCTGCACGCGAAAAGGCGCGGGGCCGCAGAGCTGTCCGTGGGCAAAGCGGAAGAGCGCGACGGAGTCAGGGGCAGTGGAAGGCTGAAGGATGAGGGCGTCGAGCTGGTCGAGGCGGCGGATGAGGTCGTCGCATCCGCGCACGACGCCGCGGACCTTCTCGATGCGGGCGTGGATGCCGGCGGCGGTCTCGAACTCCAGGTTGGCGCTGGCCTGGTCGCGCTCGGCTTCGAGCTCCTGGATGAGCGATTCGCCGCAGGTGTCGAGGAACTTCTGCACGCGGCGGACCTCGTCGATGTACTGCTCGTCGGTGCAGCCCTTGAAGCAGGGCGCGAGGCACATCTTCATCTCCGAGTAAACGCAGCCGGGAAAGGCAGGGTCGGGGTTGAGGTCGAAGTTGCAGCGGCGGGACTTAAAGAGATCAAGCGCGTCGTTGAGGAATTTCTCCGCGATAGCGCGCGACTGGAAGGGGCCGTAATAGACCGACTTTGTCCCGGGCGAAAAGCCTTCAGCGCTCGGCCCGGCGATGCCTTGCAGCTTGCGGGTGACGTAGGCGCGCGGGTACTCGTTCTCCCAGTGGATGCGGATGACCGGCGAGTGATTGAGGCGGAGGCGCTTGGTGTAGGTATCGGGAAAGACCTGCTTCAGTACCCGATAGAGCAGCAGGACATTCTCAAAATCGGAGCCGGTGGCGGTGAACTCTATCTGCGCGCAACGCTCGCGCAGGTTGAGGCGCTTGGACTGGCTTTCAGGCGGTGCGAGCAGGCGCTGGATGCGTCGGCGGAGGTTGGCGGACTTGCTGACGTAGGGCTCGGCGGCGGAGTCGGGTCCACGTAGAAGAAAGACGCCCGGCGCGGCGGGGACTTGGGCGAAGGATTCGGCATCGCGTTCGGGGGCGAACGGGATGGAATGGGTCAGCATCTGGGTCTCATCTTAACCACAGAGGACACAGAGGGCACGGAGGAAAGCAGAGGGCCCTTCTAATCCCGGGAGGGACGATAGTTCGCGACAACTTTAATGACAGTGTCTACCTGTTCCTGTCCCTTAACTTGTGCCGTGAAACTAGCGCCAAATATGGAGGCCCTGAGCAGTCCTTCAAGGCGTTCCTTTCCTTGGGCGTAGAGCAGGTGGCGGCAAGCTGATTCATCGGTCGATTGCTCGCACTTCGCTTGATCTGCTTCGCTCATTTGAAACTCTAGCCAGTAGCAAACCGGGACGCCGCGACGAACCACTTTCCCCTGCAGGAAATACTTCCAGTCAAACTCGCCTTGTGCAGGAACTCTGCAGTCGACTTCCACCTCGCCATATAGGTCATACTCAATAACGATGCCCTTGCCTCGAATCTCGCCGACGGTGGAATCGATCCCTTGAAGTTCTTTATGAATGAACCCACGGGGAAGTTTCATGCAATTCGGCCCAGTCTTAGACGAGGCTTTGCACGACGCTGACCCAGGGAGAGCGGCGAGAGCAACAAAAAGGAGCAGACGAAACCAGTACTTACGGTTCATTCTTCGGTTGAGGACTCTCATCGGAAATTAGCGCTCTGCACGCGCAACCGGAAGTCGCCGCCTGTCATCTCCACCTTCCTGCACATCTCGTGGAGGCGGGAGCGCATGCGCTCGCCGATGCGGTCGCCCAGGGTCTCCTGCCGGGAGGCACGGCGCGGCCCGGTCTCGTATTCGGCGCCCGCGGGCGGGGCGTCTTCGTAGTTGGTGGTGATGATGGTGGTGCGCTTGTCGTTGTAGCGGGTGTTGAGGATGTGGCTAACAGTGTCCCAGACCCATTCGGTGGGCTTCACCGCGCCCAGCTCGTCGAGGATGAGGACTTCGGCTTCAAAGACGGGGCGGAGGATGCCGAGCTCGGTGGCCTTCACCTCCGGGTTGTAGGAGTTCTGGATCTGCTTGAGCAGCTCGCGGTAGTCGTAAAAGAGGCAGCCGATGTTCTTCTGCTGGATAAGTTCGCGGGCGATGCCGACGGCCAGGTGCGTCTTGCCGACGCCGATGGGGCCGATGAGCAGCAGCCCGGTGCGTTCCACGGGGTACTCCTCGACGAAGCGCCCGGCGGCGAGGCGGGCGGAGTGGAGCGAGCGATTGGAGCCGTCAAAGTCAGTGCAGAAGTCCGCCAGCGAACAGTGTTCGTAGCGCGCGGGTATGCGGGCGCGGGCAAGGAGCTTCTCCGTGCGAGGGCCGGTCTGGCACGGACAGCGGGCGACGCTCGGGGACTTGCGGTCGGCGTCGGGCGGCAGGGTGCGCCACCCGGTGCCACCGCACAGCGAACAGTCGGCAGTGGAAGTCGGGATGGCGGCAGGCTGGGACATGGCTTCTTGAATCTATCCCCGGCGGATTCGGTGGCGCAAGCAAGGGTTCATGCCAGCCTGTTTGAAAGCGGTGGATAACAAAAACATCCTGTGGAAAAATTCCGGCAAGGCCTAGGCTGGCCCGGTTTGAGCCGGAATGAGCCATCTTCTGCCCCCGGACCCGTCTCTAATCCACATTTAGGAGCCCGCATGACCCCGGATATCGCCGGCGCCCCTCCCACCCTCCGCGGATTTGAGCTGAACAGCGCGCCTGCGGACGCAAAACTTCCCCCCGGCTTTGCCGAGTTCTACGCCAAGCTGCACAGCCGCTTTACGCCGTGGCAGCAGGAGCTGGTGGAGGCCCGGCGCGAAGTCCTGGCTGCCGCCCACGCGGGCAAACTGCCGCAGCACCTGCCACCCTCGCCGGCCGTCACCGACGACTGGCTGATCACGGTGCCGGAGTGGGCGCAGGACCAGCGCAACCAGATGACGGGCCCGGCCGACGACGCGGAACTGGTGGTCAAGATGCTGAACTCCGGCGCGCCCGGGGTGATGCTCGACCTGGAAGACTCGATGGCGAACTTCTGGCCGAACCTGGAGCTGGGAATCGCCAACGTGCTTTCCGCATTGCGCGGCGAGCTGACCTACTTCGACAAGAAGCGCAACCAGCAGGTGAGCATCAAGGCGAGCCCGACGGTGATCTTCACCCGCGCGCGCGGGCTGCATATTTCCCAGTTGGGCGGATTCGGCCAAGGTCAAAAGATGACTTCAGCCTCGCTGTATGACGTGGCGCGCGTAGCTTACGAAGTGACTCTGACGGAGCTGAAGCACCCGCTGTGCTTCTACATCCCCAAGTCGGAGTCGGCGGCCGAGGCGCTGTGGTGGGCGGACCTGTTCAAGCGCATCGCGCATGAGAAGGGCTGGCCGAGCGACGCGATCAAGTGCATGGCGCTGGTGGAATCGCATCCGCTGGCTTACCAGATCGAAGAGTTCCTCTACAACCTGCGCGACCACATCATCGGGCTGAATCTGGGGCGCTGGGACTACATGGCCAGCCTCATCCACTTCAACCTGATGGACCCGGCGTGGGTACTGCCTGACCGCAACACCATCCCGCACGACGTGAAGTTCTTCCAGAACCTGCGTGAGCTGATCCCCGCGATCTGTCACCGGCGCGGGGCGCTGGCCATCGGCGGCATGACGGCGCTCTTTCCCAGCCGCGAAGACGCGGAGCTGAATGCGCGCGCGCTGGCGGTCCTGGAAAAAGACAAGAAGAACGAGGCCAACTGCGGCATGGACGGCGCGTGGACGGGGCACCCGGACCAGAACACCATCGCGGTGGCGCAGTTCCCGGTGCCGAACCAGATCGGCAAACCGACCGGCAAGGCTGCGGCGGGCGACGATATGGGCGCAAGCCGGTATCCCGACCTGCGGCCCCTGCCGACCGGCGTAGGCAAGCGCACGCTGGCAGGAACGCGGGCGGCCATCCGGACGGTGATCCGCTACCGCAACGGCGTGCTGAACGGCAAGGGCGCCAGCCTGCTGGACGGCTACATGGAGGACCTGGCGACGGACCGCATCTACCGGTTGATGATCGCGCAACGCATGCGCCATAGCGGCGCGGTCAGCATATCGGAGGGCGAGGATGGCAACCCGGTGGCTCATTCGCCCACTCTCATCACACGTCTTTTCGACGAAGAGCTCGAGCGGATCCTCGCCGCGCTGCCAGCTAAGGAGCCAGGCACACCGGAGACCTTTACCCGGGCGCGCCAGATCAGCGAAGCGATGATCCTCAACGGCGAATTCGACCCGATCTGACAAAAATCATCCCTGAGACCCGCGGAACCCATGAGACACTTCGGCAACGGCAGTCACAACGGAAACGGAAATGGAAACGGCAACGGTCATCACCTTCTCATAGGGGGAAAGCGCAAACCCATGCGGGTCGAGATCCCGAAGTCCGAGCTGATGTCTTCGCCGCTGCTGCCGGAGGGCTATTACGTGCCCACGAGCCGCAACGTGCACCCGAGCAAGCGCATGCGGCAACTGCTCAAGACCGAGCCCTACCTGTTCGGGCCGGGCGTCTATGAGCCGATGACCGCGCAATTGGTGATGTACTACGGCTTCAAAGCCGTGTACTTCAGCGGCTACTCCTTCGCGATGGGCCACCTGGGCACGACGGACATGGACCTGTACTCCGGCCCGGAGATCGCCGACGCGGCCCGCCGCACCGTAAGCGGCCTGCGCAAGTTCCAGCTCACGCAAGCGGTGGGTGATCCCGAGAAGGGCGTCCCGCCGCGGCACCTGCATATCCCGCCGGTCATCGTGGACATGGACGGCGGCTACGGCAACATCTTCAACGTGCAGCGCACCACCGAGCTGTACGTGCAGGCGGGCGTGGCGGCGGCGCACCTGGAAGACCAGGTCCTGCCCAAGCGCTGCGGGCACATCGGAGGCAAGGCGCTGATCCCGGCCAACGAGATGATCGGCAAGCTGCGCATGGCGCGGGCCGTGGCGGACGACTGCGGCAATCCGGACTTCGTCATCATCGCGCGCACGGACGGTCTTAGCGCCGTGGACGCGCCGGAGTCGGCGCGCGGGCTGGAGCTGGCCATCGACCGAGGTTTGCGTTATCTGGACAGCGGCATCCCGGACCTGCTGTGGTGCGAGTTCCCGACGTCGGAGCGCGGGCCGGTGGAGAGGTTCTCCCAAGAGATCCAGAAGCGGTTCCCGGAGGCGAAGTTTGCGTTCAACTACTCGTCGAGCTTCAAGTGGTTCAACGATCCGAAGCCGATGACCTTCGCCGAACTGGGCGAGATGGGCGTGCGCTTCATCTTCATCACGCTGGGCGCGCAACATGCGAACGCGCATGGCGTGAGCGTGCTGCTGCAGAACATGGCCGTAGCGCAGGAGCAGGGCTACATCGAGCTGCAGAAGGCGGAGTGGGCGGACACGGGCGACTTCCCGTCCAAGAGCCACCATTTCTTCAGCGGCGTGCCCTACCACCACCTGGTGGGCAAGATGTATGACGCAGCCCGGCTGGGCAAGGAGTTCGTAGAGGAACTGCCGGAAGAAAAGGTGGTCTAGCCAGGGGCCTGACGGCCTGCCTCTCTGCCTTTTCGTGTCGTCCACTAAAGTGGACTCAACTCCTCTTTGGGCAGGCACCCACCACTTACGTGGTGGGCTAATGCTCCGGTGCGCTAGCGCGGCCTCCGCATTCCGCCCGCTCCGCGGGCTGGGGTATAGCAGGGGATGGATCCTGCTTGAATGGTCGGCGAGGAGGGCGGTCAAGCAGACGGCGCTGACGCGCCGGGGAGCCGCTTCTTGATGGGCTTCTCGAAGACGCGGGCTTAGCACGAAAGGTCGTTGTCCGAGGGGCGGGGTGACTTCGGTAATTTGCCCCGCCTTGCGCCCCGGGCTATGCTGCACGCGATGCCCGAAGACTACTCAACCCCGACCCGGCAAGCGCCAGCCTCAGAAACGGCGCGGACCACCCCTGGGACTCATCCCAAGACCGAGCCCGACGCCCGGGTCCTGGCCGAGTACATGCGGCTGGTGGAAGAGGCCCGGATGCGGACATAGTCCGCGGCCCCGGTTTGCCCGAATTCCCGCCTATCCGGTAAAATAGCCTTTTCCACAGAGAGGTTTTTCCCGACATGAAAGCTGCGATCCATCCCACATACGACCAGGTGCGTGTCCACTGCGCGTGTGGCAACAACTTTACGACCCGGTCCACGCACAAGGGCGACATCAGCGTGGAAATCTGCTCGAACTGCCATCCGTTCTTCACCGGCAAGCAGAAGCTGATGGACACCGCCGGACGCGTGGAGCGCTTCCGCCGCAAGTACGCCAACGTCGAGAAGAAGTAAGGCGTCCCAGATTCCCACGAAAGCCCTCGGCGACGAGGGCTTTTTTCCTGCTCCTGATGAAAGCCAAAGCTACTCCCGCGTTTGACCTGCAGCCGACCCTCACGGGAAAGCTGGTAGTGCTGCGTCCGCTGCGGGCCGAGGATTTTGACGAGCTGTACGCGGCGGCAAGTGACCCGCTCATCTGGGAGCAGCATCCGGAGAACACTCGCTGGCAGCGCGAGGTGTTCCAGCGCTACTTCGACGGAGCGATGGAGTCGCGGGGCGCGTTCGCTGTGGTGGAGCCGGCATCCGGGCGCATCATCGGCAGCACGCGGTATTGCAACCTGAAGCCGGAGGATAGCGAGGTCGAGGTCGGGTGGACATTTCTCACGCGCGAATTCTGGGGCGGCGCGCACAACGGCGAGATGAAGCGGCTGCTTATCGGGCACGCGCTGCAGTTCGTGGAGCGGGTGGTGTTCGTGGTGGGTGAGAACAACTGGCGGTCGCGGAAGGCGCTGGAGAAGATCGAGGCGCGGTTCTGGAAGCAGCTGGCTGCCGACGGAGAGCCGCAGGCGAAGGTGATCTATGCGATCACGCGCGGGGAGTGGAAGTAGAATCTAACCAATGATGCAGCGTGTCACCACCAATCCGGCCAGCCGTTCCCGTGCGGAGCGCTTCCTGGACGCCCCTCCGCTTTCGGCGGGGCAGAAGCCGCAGTGTGTGGTGCCCGACGAAGTGATCATCGGCGGGGTGCGCATCGCGCCCGCGGCCATCCTGGCTCCGATGGCGGGTGTGACCGACACAGTCTTCCGCCGCTTCATCAAGTATGGGGCGATCCCCACGGCCGAGCACGGCGCCTCCCCGTGCGGCTTGATCATGACGGAGTTCACCTCGGCCGATGGGCTGTTCCGCTGTCGCGAGTCCAAGCGCAAGCGCTACCTGCACTTTTACGACGATGAGCACCCGATCTCCGCGCAGCTGTTCGGCTCGGACCCGACGGTGCTGGCAGGCGCGGCGAAGATCGTGGAGGAGCTGGGCTTCGACCTGGTGGACCTGAACCTGGGGTGTCCGGCGAAGAAAGTGGTGAAGTGCAACGGCGGCTCGGGGCTGCTGCGCGACCTGCCGCACATCCGGAAGATCTTTGAGGCGGTGCGGGCGGCGGTGAAGATCCCGTTCACGGTGAAGTTCCGTATGGGCTGGGACGACAGCCAGATCGTGTGCGTGGAGTTGGCCAAGCTGGCTGAGGACTGCGGCCTGCAGGCGGTGGCGCTGCACGCGCGCACGCGCGAGCAGGGCTACAGCGGCAACGCGCGCTGGGAGTGGATCGCGGCGGTGAAGGACGCGGTGCGGATCCCGGTGATCGGCAATGGCGACATCCGCACGCCGGAGGACGCCGCGCTGATGGTCGCCAAGACCGGCTGCGATGCGGTGATGATCGGGCGCACGGCGCCGTCGAACCCATGGATCTTCCGGCAGATTGCGCAGTATAAGAAGTCGCTGGCGGAGACGGGCGTGGGCAGCTACGACCACCCGACCGAGGCCGACCGCCACGCGATGATGAAGACCTACTTCCAGATGCTCATCGCGGAAGAGGTGCCGGGCGCGGCGGGCAAGATGAAGCAGTTCGCGTCCTGGTTCACTCACGGCGTGCCCGGCGGCGCGACGTTGCGCAAGGCCGTCTACCAGGCGAAGAACGAGCAGGCCATCCTGGATGAGGTGGACCGTTTCTTTGCGGAAAAGCGGGAGTTGACTGCGCCGGAGACGGCCGTCGGCGAGGCGCTGGAAGCGATGCCCTACGCGGATTGCGGGTAGGTAGATTCATATCTTGAGCGCAGCAAGAGATTCCTATTCAACACTGTTGCTCGGCGCCTAAAATCGGTCACTCATGATCCAAAAGTTCTTTTATCTGCATTCACTCGAATCGACATCTAAGCGTGCCGAGTGGGTGCACGAGGAGATGAAGCTCGAAGCCGTGAAGTGTCCCATAGACGCCGGCCACCAGCACCCTGGCCGGAGACTCACAAGTCTTTCCGTTCGAATTCCCAGAACGAGGGTGCTCGACTTTACGTGGACGTGGTATTCCGAGTGCCTCATCAGCGACCGTGTCTTGGCTGCATTCCGATCCCAGAAATTCAGGGGATTCGAAGCGCTCCCGGTGCGCACAAACCGCCCTTCCGGTAAAGGCCGCCTATGGGAACTAGCGCTTCGAGGTTGGGGCGGTTTGGCTGATCCCGTCTCGGGAGTAAGCTTAAAAGAGAAGTGCCAGCACTGCGGTTTCACCAACTATTCGCGATTGCGCAAGCCTGACAGGCTCATTGACGTGAAGCAGTGGGATGGCAGCGATTTTTTCATGGTGTGGCCCTTGCCACGCTTCGTCTTTATTACAGGGCGGGTTCGCGATTTCATTCTTGATCACAAATATAGTGGCGTCGACATCAGTGAGATTTCGGGGTTGTTGGAGATTTGGCACGCCGGCTACTCGCCCGGCGTATTACGTTATTGGCTTCCCGCAGAACTGGCCAGAAAATACGGTAAGCCTCTAGATATTTATTAGCCTCTTGGAGTGTGAGGAAACAGCTTTTACGACGCTGGTCCGCTTACGAAGCCGCGACTTTTGCTTCTCGCGGCACCAGCTCAGCGATCTTCTTCAACAAGACTTCCGGTTCTTCTGACGTGTTGATGAAGCCGTCGATGACGGCCATGACGCGGTCCGGCAGCGAGAGCGCGCCGGAGAAGATGATGATGGGGATGTCAGAGCGGAGCTGGCGCATCTCCAGCGCCACTGCGCCGCCGTTCATGCTCGGCATGTAGTAGTCGAGGATGACGAGCTGGACCTTGTGGGTGAGGAACTCACGCAGGCCGTCCTGGCCGGTGAGCGCGGTGAGCACTTCGTAGCCATTGGCTTCCAGCACGGACTTGAGCAGCGTGAGCCGCTCCGCGTTGTCGTCCACATACAGCAACAGCGGGCGGGGGGTGGGGGAGGGCACCATCTTCGGCTTCGCTGGGGCCGGGGGGCGCACCAGCGCCGGGGGGTAGCACTCGACGTCAGCGATCATGCGCCGGGCGAGCGCGGCGGCGCGCTGCAACTCCAGATGCAACTCTTCCGCTTTGTCCCGCACCGGGTCCTTACGCGATATCAGCCCGATCAGCTCAAGGCTGCGCTGCAGCGTCTTCTGCAACTGCTGGCTCAGTGTGTGGATACTAGCGGACGAATCTGGGGTAGTCACAGCCCGTCTCCTTCCGACTACTTTGATGCAGGGGACGGGCGGACGCCAGATTACGGACAGTCATGCCCCTCCGCGGAGGACATGTACTAACGTGTTGTGGGCTGGGGCTTTGGCTTCTTGCGCTGGAGCTCGCGGTAGACCTCGCTCTTAGAGACCCCCTGCTCTCGGGCGAGGACCTTGAGCGCCGCCTTCTCGTCGAGCTGCTGGGAGGCCATGATCTCCTTGAGCCGGGAGGCGACGTCGGGGCGCTTTTCCGCGCTGGGCTGGGCGGTCTGCGTCTCAGCCTTGGCGATGAGCAGCGTGATCTCGCCGCGGACCTCCTGGTGGCGGAGCTGCTCGAATACCTCCGCGGCGCGTCCCCGGATGAACTCCTCATGCAGCTTGGTCACCTCTCGGGCCACGACCACGCGGCGGTCGGGGCCAAGGACTTCGACCACGTCCTCAAGCGACTCGACGATGCGGTGCGGCGCCTCGTAGAAGACGTGGGTGCGCTGGGAGTTGCGGATGGCCTCAAGGTCCGTGCGACGCTGTCCGCGCTTGGCAGGGAGGAAGCCGGAAAATGCGACGGCGTCCGTGGGCAGGCCGCTGGCGACGAGCGCGGAAAGAAATGCCGAGGCGCCCGGCACGGGCACGACCGGGACGTGATGCCGGATGGCGAGCGTGATGAGGCGGTAGCCGGGGTCGGAGATGCCGGGGGTGCCGGCGTCGCTGACGAGCGCGACGGACTCGCCGTTCTCCAGGCGATGGATGAGTTCGGCGGAACGCGTGGCCTCGTTGTGCTCGTGGTAGCTGACGGTGGGCGTGGAAATGTCGTAGTGGTTGAGAAGCTTTTGCGTCTGGCGCGTGTCCTCACAGGCGATGAGCGAGACATCTTTGAGGATCCGCAGCGCGCGCAGGGTGATGTCCTCAAGGTTGCCGACGGGCGTGGCGACGACGTAGAGCGCGGCCTGGGGAGCGGAGGTCACAGAGGCGAAGTGTAGTCCTGCCCTGGGCCTGCGAGCAAATGGGTGGACGCTATAATCGAAGGCGATGCCTCTCTACGAATACCAGTGCAAAAAGTGCAAGCACGTCTTTGAGAAGATCCGGAAGTTCTCCGACCCTCCGTTCAGGAAGTGTCCCGAATGTGGAGGCCCGGTGGAGCAGTTGCTCTCCGCGCCCGCGGTGCAATTCAAGGGCAGCGGCTGGTACGTGACCGACTACGCGCGGAAGTCGGATGGCGGATCGAGTAAGGCGGCCGAGTCCGGAGGCGAGGAATCGTCGGCCTCGAAGGCGACGGAGAAGACTTCGGACGACAAGGGCGAGAGCAAAGAGAAGAAGAGCAAGGGGAAGAAGAAGCATTAGGACTCCCGGCTTCTGTGTCGCCGCTGTGCGGCTCAGAGACTAAAGGCATTGTCCCTCGACTCGGGCTGACGCCCTCGCTCGGGATGACACAGGTTGGGATGGCTTTCATGGGTCGGGAGCCATTTTTGCCGCCGGAGTCACCCATTCCGCGCTACAGTTAGCCGTATGAGACTTGCTGTAGCTGCCCTTTTCCTGACGGCGTCGCTTGCCGCGCAAAGTAATCTGCCTACCAAGGAAGATCCCAAGGGATATTCGAAAGACGTGGTGGACGCCGTCCACCAGCCGATGAAGTCCGACCTGGGCGAGCAGAAGACCTACACGCCACCGTCGAAAGAGACAGCGCCGCCGCCGGCCGCGCTGCCGGCCGACTTGAACAAGGTGGTGGCGGAGCAGTTCGGAACCGACTGCAAGATCGCGGTGGAGAAAAGCAGCGTCGTGGTGAATTACCGCGTGAAGTCCACCGAGCCGTGGACGCCGTTCCTCACCGCCGACCTGGACGGCAACGGCTCCGAAGATGCCATCATCGTGGCGCGCTGCAAGAGCGCGCTGGCGCGGCGCGACGAGTTCGGCTACACCGTCATCGATCCCTACATGGCCTACCACGGCTACGGCGACCCGCGCATCACAGCGGAGTTCTCCTCCGGCGACCCGATGCAGGGCCACCTGGTGCTGATCATCCATGGCGAAGGCGCCGAGGGCTGGCGCGCCGCCAAGCCGCGGGCCAAGTTCATCCTCATCAATCTTCCCTTCAGCATGCTGGGCGTTACGAAGGTGGCGACGCGCAAGGGCAAGCCGCCGGTGTCGGCCCTGATGCTGCAGGAGGGCGAGACCATGAGCTCGGTCGTCTACTGGAACGGCAAGAAATACCAGTGGCGCGACGGCACGCAGAGCGGCAGCAAGTAGCGTCTATAATTCCCCGCATGAACCTCGAACAGAAGCTCATTGAGCTGAAGCGCCGGGATACGCTCGCGGAAGAGGGCGGCGGCAAGGAGCGGCGCGAGCGCCAGCACAAAGAGGGCAAGATGTCCGCGCGGGAGCGCATCGAGTTCCTGCTGGACGAAGGCACCTTCGAAGAGCTGGACAAGATGGTCACGCACCGCTGCCAGGACTTCGGCATGCAGGAGCAGAAGATCTTCGGCGACGGCTTCGTCACCGGATACGGCCGCATCGAGGGGCGGCTGGTGTTCGTCTTCGCGCAGGACTTCACGGTGTTCGGCGGGTCGCTCTCCGGGGCCAACGCTGGCAAGATCGTGAAGATCATGGACATGGCGATGCGCGTGGGCGCGCCGGTCATCGGGCTGAATGATTCCGGTGGGGCGCGCATCCAGGAAGGCGTGATGTCGCTGGCCGGATACGCCGACATCTTCCTGCGCAACACACTGGCCAGCGGGGTGATCCCGCAGATCAGCGCCATCATGGGACCGTGCGCCGGCGGCGCCGTGTATTCGCCGGCCATAACCGACTTCACCCTCATGGTGGACAAGACCGCCTACATGTTCGTGACCGGGCCGGACGTGATCAAGACAGTAACGCACGAGGAAGTCACCAAGGAGCAGCTGGGCGGCGCGACGACGCACAACGAGACCAGCGGCGTGGCGCACTTCATGGCGCACGACGATGCGGAGTGCCTGTCGATGATCCGCGAGCTGTTCAGCTTCATGCCGTCGAACAACCTGGACGACGCGCCGCGGCGCGCGACGTCGGACCCGGCGGACCGCGCGGACGCGGAACTGGACTCGACGGTCCCGGCCGAGTCGAACCAGCCGTACGACATCAAAGACGTGATCCACCGCGTGGTGGATGACGGCTACTTCTTCGAAGTGCACGAGCATTACGCAAAGAACATCGTGGTGGGGTTCGCGCGGCTGAATGGCAGGTCGGTGGGCATCGTGGCGAACCAGCCGGCGTTCCTGGCGGGCGTGCTGGATATCAACGCCAGCGTGAAGGGCGCACGGTTCGTTCGGTTCTGCGACGCGTTCAACATCCCGCTCATCACCTTTGAAGACGTCCCGGGCTTTCTCCCGGGGACGGTGCAGGAGTTCGGCGGCATCATCCGGCACGGGGCGAAGCTGCTCTATGCGTTTGCCGAGGCCACGGTGCCGAAGATCACCGTCATCACGCGCAAGGCGTACGGCGGAGCGTATTGCGTCATGGCGTCAAAGCACATACGCACCGACATCAACTACGCCTGGCCGACGGCGGAAATCGCGGTGATGGGGCCCGAGGGCGCGGTGAACATCGTCTACAAGCGCGAGCTGGACAAGGTCGCGAAAGAGGGCGAGGCCGCCGTGGCCAAGGCGCGGGCGGAGAAGATCGAAGAGTTCCGCGACCGGTTCGCAAACCCGTACATCGCGGCCGAGCACGGTTACGTGGACGCCGTCATCCAGCCGCGGGAGACGCGCAAGCGCCTCATCGACGCGCTGGAGATGCTGCAGGGCAAGCGCGACAAGAACCCGCCGAAGAAGCACGGGAATATACCGTTGTAGCGGTTCCCGTTTCCCGTTTTCCGAAAGCTGGGCTTCTTAGGTTCCCATCCGATAGAAACTCAGTACCGCATCGCCCTGTTTCAGGGTGCGGTAGCGGGTCAGCGCGCCGAAAGCGTCGCCGGCGTCGAAGTGTTTGTCGTGCTCAGCAATGATGATGGTGCCGGCGTGCAGCAGGCGGGACGCGGCCAGGAAGCTGAGCACCTGCTCGTAGGCGCCGTGGTGGTCGTAGGGCGGGTCGAGGAAGATGATGTCGGCGCGGATGGCCTGGGAGTCAAGCAGGCGCAGCGCGACGATGACTTCGCGCTCGTGCAGCTCGGCGGCTGCCTCGATCCCCAGCGCTCCCAGGTTGTCGCGGATGGCGCGCGCGGCCTTGCGGTCGCTCTCGACGAAGTAGACCTGCCGCGCGCCGCGGCTGAGCGCCTCGATGCCGACCGCCCCGCTGCCGGCGTACAGGTCCAGAAACACAGAGTCGGCGATGCTGGGCGCCAGGACGTTGAAGAGCGTCTCCCGCAGGCGGTCGCTGGTCGGGCGGGTGGCGACGCCGGGCGGCGCGGCAAGCTGACGACGGCGGAATCTTCCGGCGATGACTCTCATAGCGGGCGGCTGTCCCTGTATACAATAAAGCCAGCATCTAACTTTTTTAGGGCCCATTTCTGAGCCTCTATGGTCGCGATGAGAACGTGGTCACTACCGATCGGGCGGATCGCCGGAGTGGAATTCCGGGTCCACCTGGCTTTCCTGTTCCTGGTGATGTTCATCGTGCTGGTGGCGGCCGACCCGAAGGACGGGGTGGGCGCCGCGGCGGGCCTGGTGCTGTGCGGCATCGTGCTGATGGCAGTGCTGGCGCATGAGATAGGCCACCTGATCGTGGCGCAGCAGCGCAAGCGGCTGCCCCGCGGCGTGATGCTGCTGCCCATCGGCGGCGTGGCCATCTATGAGAGCGCGGAACCCGTGGGCGCGGGACGCGCGAAAGACGAGATCGCGATGGCGCTTGCCGGGCCGATCACCAGCCTGATCCTGGGCGCGGTGGCGGCGGTGGTGCTGCTGGTGCTGCATCCGCAGGCCCCGCTGCTGGCCAAGCCGCTCATCACCCCGGCGGACCCGATGCGCAGCGTGGTGTGGGTGAACATCTTCCTGGGGCTGCTGAACCTGATCCCTGCCTACCCGCTGGACGGCGGACGCGTACTACGCGCGCTGCTGCTGCGCTCGCCGGACCGCGACATGGACTACCGCACCGCAACGCGCCGGGTGGTTAGCATGGGCCAGGTCTTCGCCACGGTCCTGATCTTTGCCGGCATCTGGAACACGTGGCTGATGCTGGTGGGCTTCTTCCTCTTCGTCGCGGTGCAGATCGAAGACCGCACGCTACTCTTCCACTCGGTGATCGAAGACGTGAAGCTGGAAGAGATCATGCTGACGGAGTTCTCGACGCTTTCCCCGGCAGACACGCTGGAAGACGCGCTACAGAAGGCCGTTCATTCCCTGCAGGATGACTTCCCCGTCATCCGCGGCGCGGACATGGTGGGCGTGATCAGCAAGCAGGCCATCCTGCGCGCGCTGCGCGACCAGGGAAACGGCTACGTGCAGTCAGCGATGCAGAAGGCATTCGAGATCGGCAGCCGCTCGGATTCGCTGGCCCATGCCTTCCGCAAGATCACCGCGAACAACGCCACGCTCATCCCGGTGGTGGAGCAGAACCGGCTGGTGGGCATCGTGACGCTGCAGAACCTGATGCACTCGATGGGGCTGCTGGCGGAGACGCGGAAGCTGAAGCGGGAGAGCGAGTAGCGGCTTTCGAGACCGTTCAGGACAGGTCAGAATTCATCAGCGTTCTCGGGCGTCCAAGATTTTGCCATTTGCCCGGGCAAGAATTCAGGCCCCCAAATGGATTGAATCGAGAGACGCTTTTGCGCAGCAGTAAGGTCGGTCACTCTTTGCAATCGACTGATTTCTTCCAGCGTGCTCATTCTTCGGCCATCTCCGATCAACCATACCCAGGAACCATCTGCTCGTTGACCATTCCGTTTCCGCATCATCGGAAACTCGCGCGCAGATTCTGGGAGATCCTCATGCGAAACTTTTGAAACTATTCTTCGCCGGATGGCTGCGTTCAGTGGATAAAAGGTGAAGTAAAGTTCTGGTTGGCGTACGAGAGCTGCAACATTGGGTCGTTCTTTATAAAGCCCCGGCAGAATCCTTATCAGATTCCCCAAGCTTTCATGGTCATGGGTGTACTGAACATAACCCAGTCCGGCTGAAGTCTTTACTTCAAAAACATCGCCAATCCGCGCCCAGGGACTCATTACAATCTCACCGCCCTGACGTCCTGCACGGCGGGAATCTTCCTTAGTTCATCGAGAGCCGCGGTGGAGATCTCGTCGTCCACAGCCACGACGGCGACTGCGTCCGAGCCGACGTGCTCTTCCTTCCGCCCGAGCGAGAAGCTGGCGATGTTCACGCGGTGGGCGCCGAGGATGGTGCCTACCTTGCCGATGACGCCGGGCACGTCCTGGTTGCGGATGTAGATCATGTTCGCGCGGAGCGGGGCTTCGATGTCGATGCCGTTGAGCTGCAGCAGCCGGTGCGAGCCGGGGCTCAGCACCGTGCCTTTGGCCTCGGCGCCGCCGCGCGTGGTCTTGAGTGCGAGCGTGAGGACGCTGCCGGCCGCTCCTGAGGTCGTGGCTGACTTCTTCGCCTCTTCGACGCGCAGGCCGCGGTCTTTGGCGACGCCGGCGGCATTCACCAGGTTGGCGCTGTCCGGCGCGGACTGGTTCAACACCCCCTTGATGGCGGCGTTGCGCACCAGGTCCGTCTTCATCTCGGCGATGCGGCCGCTGTAGCGCACCTTGATCTCTTCGAGGTTGCCTTCGCGCGGCCCGACTTGCGCGAGGAAGCCACCCAGCCTTTCCGCCAGGGCGATGAAGGGCGAGATCTCAGCGAACTCCTCGTCGCTGACCGAAGGCACGTTGACGGCGTTCTGGATGACGCCGCGCTTGAGGTACTCCTTCACCTGCTGCGCGATCTGCACGCCGACGGCTTCCTGCGCCTCATTGGTGGAGCCGGCGATGTGCGGGGTGGCAACCACATTGGGCGCGGCGAGCAACGGCGAGGCTTTCGGCGGTTCTTCACTGAAGACATCGAGCGCGGCGCCGCCGACCTGGCCGGACTCGAGCGCGGCGGCGAGGTCCGCGTCATGGATGAGCTCGCCGCGGGCGCAGTTCACGATGCGCACGCCCTTCTTCATCTTCGCGATGGAAGCGGCGTTGATCATGCCGTGGGTCTGGGGCGAGAGGCCCACGTGCAGCGAGAGATAGTCGGCAGCGGCGTAGACGTCGTCGAGTGATGCCAGTGTGATCCCGCGCTCGCGCACGGCGGCTTCACCGACGAACGGATCGTGGGCCACGACCTTCATGCCGAAGGCGCGGGCGCGGCTGGCGACTTCCATGCCGATGCGTCCCAGACCCACGATGCCGAGCGTCTTGCCGCGCAGCTCGGTGCCTTGGAGGGATTTTTTCTCCCACTGACCGGCGCGGGTGGTGCTGTCAGCGCGGGAGAGGTGGCGCGCAAGCGACAGCATCAGCGCGAAGGTGTGCTCGGCCACGGCGACGGCGTTAGCGCCGGGCGTGTTCATCACCACGATACCGTGGCGGGTGGCGGCCTCGAGGTCGATGTTGTCCACGCCCACGCCGGCACGGCCAATGATGCGCAACTGCCTGGCCCCGGCCAGCAGCGCGGCGTTCACGTCGACGGCGGAGCGGACGATGAGCGCGTCGGCGTCGGCGAGCTGGGCGGCGAGCGCGTCCTTGCCGCTGATCTGATCAGCAGTGACGACGGTCCAGTCTGCTTCCTGGCGGAAAAGCTCGACCGCGGCGGGCGAGGTCTTCTCCGCGATGACGATCTTCATCGGCGGCGCCTCCGGGGCTCGTTGTTGGGCAGCTCGATCAGGTCCATCGTGGCGGGGGTGCACTTCTTCCCTTCCCGGCAGAATATCAGCGTGAGGTCGATGGTGTTGGGCGCTTCGCCCGCACTGCGCTCGAAGGCGCAGGTCACGCCCTCCGGCAGGGGGTTTTCCGCGAAGTAGCGCTGCACATAGCCCGGATCGAAGGGCTCGCCCTCACGCAGGCGCCAGCGCTGGCGGACCAGGTCGGCGGAGAGGCGGGTGAGGCCGGAGATGTCGAGCTTGCCCATGTTGAAGAGCTCGCCTTCGCTGACGGCGATCTCGTAGCGCACGCGCGCGTTGGCTTCGTCGAAGCGCGGCTGCGGCTCGACGCGGATGTTCATGTAGCCCTTCTGGCCGTAGTCGGCGCGGAGCTTGCCCAGGTCCTGCTCGAGTTGCACGGCGTTCATGGGCTGGCCGGGCTGGAGGTTGATGTAGGCATTGAGCACGTCCGTGGAGAGGACCTGATTGCCGCTCCAGGTGAGCGAGTCGAAGCGATACGCCGCGCCTTCGGTCACAGGAAGGGAGACATTAAGCGTGGCCTCGTTGCCTTCCTGGGTGAGGACCTTCACGTCGGGCTCGCCGAAGGCCGCGCGCAGGTATCCGCGGCTGCGATACACCGGCAGCAGGCTGTGCTGGATGAAGGCAGCCAGCGACGTCCGGTCATAAGCCTTACCCACGCTCTCCCGCGATGCGATCTCCAGCGCTTGGCCGAGGGCCGGTGAGGCGCCGGTAAAGTCAAAGCGGCCGATGCGAACAGTCACATCATCTGCGCGGAAAAGGAAGGCGGTGACGGCGTCCGCGTCAGTCTTCGGTGTGACGCTGACGCGCGTCTTCACGCCGCGCTCGGCCAGGATCGCCTGCACGGCGGTCGCAACCAGGTCGGGAAGATTGCTCTCGGTCTTACCGGGGAGCGTGCCCTGAAAGAGCGGCACCCGCTTGCGGACCTCGGCTTGGAGCTCGGCGGGCGGGAGCCAAACGATGTTCTCAAAGCTGGCAGGGACGAAGGAGTCTGCGTCCGCCACCTGGAACTCCACGCGCATGCCGCCCAGCACAGCGGTGTGGCGATAGCCCACTTCGCGAAAGGCCCCGGAGGCGACGAGGCGCTCGGCCGCTTCCTTCACCGCGTTGAGCGCGACCGGGTTCTTGGTCTTTTCCAGGCCGGCGGCACGGATGATGTCTTCGGCGGAGTAGCGCTGCGAGCCGGTGGCGCGCAGGTCGGCGATGGGATGCTGCTGTGCGTAGGCGTCGACGCAGATAAGAAAGATGAAAAGGAGCCGGAGCAGCTTCATTGGGGCAGCACTATGTTATCAATCAAACGCGTGCTGCCTATTTTGGCGGCCACGGCCACCAGCTCCCCGCCAGTCGCGGCAGCGCCGCGCGGCTCGAGTGTGTCAGGGTCGACGATGGCAATGTAGTCGATGATGACTGGTGGCACTTCCGCAAAGGTCTTTTCGGCGACGTTGCGCAACGCCGCGAGCGAACGTTCACCCTTCCCGTACGCCTGCTCGACTGCGAGCAGCGCGCGCCGCAGCACCAGCGCCTGCCGGCGCTCCTCGGCGCTGAGGTAGACGTTGCGGGAGCTCATGGCGAGGCCGTCGGGCTCGCGCACGATGGGGCACACGACAATCTCGACGGGGATGCGCAGGTCGCGCACCAGCTTGCGGATGACGGCGCACTGGGCGGCGTCCTTCTGGCCGAAGAAGGCCGCATCCGGCTGCACGATGTGAAAGAGCTTGCTGACGACGGTGGCGACGCCGCGGAAGTGTCCGGGGCGGGACTTGCCATCAAGGCGGTCACTCAGCCCTTCGACTTCGACCATGGTCGTGGCGCCGGCGGGATACATCTCGTCGGTCGAGGGAGCGAAGAGCAGGTCAACCTGTTCGCGGACGAGCTGCTCGGAATCCCGTTCGAGCGTGCGCGGATACTTGGCGAAGTCCTCATTCGGGCCGAATTGCGTGGGGTTGACGAAGATGGAGGCAACGACGATGTCGCACCGGGCGCGGGCGGCGCGTACCAGAGAAAGATGCCCTTCATGCAGCGCGCCCATGGTGGGCGCAAAGCCGATGGTCTTGCCGACGCGGCGGGCATCGGCTACGGCGGCGCGCATCTCCGCCACGGTGTGGAGGGTCTTCATGGGCGGCGGGATCAGCGGCGCATCGCGTGTTTGCGCTGCGTGAGCGTCGCAAAGGCGGCCTTCGTCTCGCGCGGCAGATGGTAGGACTCTTCCTCGCTGGGGAAGGCGCCCATCTGGACGTCGTTCTTGAAGGCGTAGACGGCCTGGGTGATGGACTCAGCGACGTCAGCATAGCGGCGCACGAACTTGGGGCGCATGCCGAAGCTGAGGTTCAGCATGTCATGCAGCACAAGCACCTGACCGTCGCAGTCCGGGCCAGCACCGATGCCGATGGTCGGGATGCCCACTTCGCCGGTGATCTCGGCGGCCACTTCGCGCGGCATGCCTTCCAGCACCAAAGAAAAAACGCCGGCCCGTTCGAGGGCTACGGCGTCTTTCATCAATCGTTCAATCCCGCTGAGGGTCTTGCCCTGCACCTTGAAGCCGCCCATCTTATGCATGGACTGCGGCGTGAGGCCGATGTGTCCCATGACGGGGATCTCGGCGTCGAGCATGCGGTGGATGAGGTCCACGCGGTTGGCGCCTCCTTCGAGCTTCACCGCTTCGGCGCCGGACTCCTTCATGAAGCGCATCGCGTTGCGGACGGCTTCCTTCTCGTCCTGGTGGTAGGAGCCGTAGGGCATGTCCGCGATGAGCAGCGCCGACTTCACGGCGCGGCGCACGGCGCGCGTGTGGTGGACCATCTCGTCCACGGTGACGGCCAGCGTGTTGTCGAGGCCGAGCACCACCATGGCGAGCGAGTCGCCGACCAGCACCATGTCGATGCCGGCCTCGTCGACGAGGCGGGCGGTGGCATAGTCGTAGGCCGTGAGGCAGGTGATGCGCTCACCGCGCTGCTTCTTTTCCTGGATGCTGGTGGTGGTGACCTTGGGCCGGCTGTCGCCGGAGGGGGCGTTAAAGCTGGTGAGACTCATGGTGCGCTCCAGTGCGCCTCCCTGACTGCGGGATAGCGCCTGCTACCGCTTGAGATGCGGCAAGGGGGATTTTAGTCGCAAAAGAGGGGAATGGGAAGCGGAACTATGGCTTCCAGAGCCACATCGCCACCGCCATCAGGATGGCCATGAGTACTAGCGCTGGCAGCGGACGCTTGAACAGCAATTCCAGCAGTAGGTCAAAAACAAAGGAGAGCATGGAAGCTTCTAGGCGCTGGCGGCTTCGCCGCCCAGGGGCAGGTAGTACTGGGTGCCCTTGATGGGCTCGTTCAGGCGGCGGAGGAGCTCCTGGAGGTCGTCGCTGCGCTCCACGAAGTCAATGTCGTTGGTGTTCACCACCAGCAGGTCGCTGGCGCTGTAGTGGAAGAAGAAGTGCTCGTAGGCCTTGTGCACCTGCTCGATGTAGTCGTCGCTGATGGCCGCTTCCCCGGGCGCGTTCTTCTTGGCGAGGCGCTTCTTGAGCACCTCCGGCGAGGCCTGGAGGTAGATGACCAGGTCGGGCGTGGGCAACTGGGCGCGGAAGAGGTCGTAATAGCGGTTGTAGATCTCGATCTCGGCGTCCGAGAGGTTGATGTAGGCGAAGAGCTTGTCTTTTTCGAAAATGTAGTCGGCGACGAACCGCTTGTTGGCGTTGGCTGTGAGGTCCAGGGCCTTCAACTGCTCGAAGCGGCTAATGAGGAACTCGAACTGCGTCTGGAAGGCCGCGCCGGGCTCACCTTCATAGAACTGCTTGAGGAAGCGGCTGTTCTCCGGCTCGCAGACCCGCTGCGCGTTGATCTGCTGCGCGATGACCTGGGCCAGGGTGCTTTTGCCGACGCGTATGGGACCTTCCAACGCGATGTAGCGGGGCAGCTCGAAAAGTTTCGCCATGGCTCAGTGGATGGAACGAGAGTACAACCGAAACGAGTGGAGGGCAATCGGGAGTTTTCCACTGGGAGTTCTTCACCACAGAGGACGCAGAGGCACACAGAGGAAAAAGGAAGCCTACAACATAGTTCTTTTTTTCAGCCACTGCTATTAGACCTCCGTGGTCCTCCGTGCTCTCCGTGGTTAATGGTTCTTCTCAAACTCGGCGAAGACGGCGCGGAGCTTTGCCAACGCTGCTGACTTTTCCGCGTCCGGCAGGAAGCCGTAGGCCAGGCTGTCGAGCGAGATCTTCTTTACTTCGGCGTAGGTGAGCGCGTGCTGCTCGACCGCCTGTACGTACTCATTGGTGAGGTCAGAGCGCGCGACGCCCTCGTCATCCGTGGCAATGGCGACCGGGACGCCGGCTTTCAGGTAGTGACGGAAGGGATGGCGCTTGCCCTCGAGGCCGAGGATGAACTTGCTGCTGCTGGGCGAGATCTCGACTGCGACCTTCTTGGCGACCATCTCCTGCAGCAGGTCGGCGGGCCGGGGATAGTGCATCACGTCCGTGCCGTGGCCGATGCGGACCGCATGTCCCATATCAATCGACATGGGGATGTGCGTGCCCAGCACCTCCGGCGGGACCTGGCCGAAGACCAGCTCGCCGGCGTGGAGCGTGATCTTCATCTTCGGGAACTGCCGGTGGAAGTAGTCGATCATGCGCATGTGCAGATCGAAGTCGCGCACGGGAACGTGCCAGTCTTCCGGCTGGACGAGGTTGAGCGTGACCACGCGCGGGTCGGAGTTGGCCAGTTCGAAGCAGAAAGCGATCTGGGCAAAGACGGATTCGCGCGGGAAGGCGCGCAGTACCTGGCACTGGTAGCGTAAGGGCACGTCGCAGGCTTTCTCCGGCTTGGGGCCGCCGCAGCCGAGCGCCGCGTTCATGGCGGCTTCGGCCTTGTCGAGAATGGAAGAGCGCTTTTCCTGGAAAAGGCCGTCGGCGGCGAGCTGATGGTGCATCGCGGCAAAGTCGGGCTTGCCCGCGGTTTCCTTCCACTGCAGCTTCTTGGGCGCTTCGATGAGGGCGCGCGCGCCGTCTATCTGCACGATGAGTTCGAGGTAGTGCACGTTCTGCGCGGCGTTGCGGCGGCGGAGTTCAGCAAACGCCGAGCCAAAGCGCGAACCCGCGAGTCCCATATCAAAACGGCCGAAGGTGGCGAAGAATTGCGCCTGGCCGGAGCGCTGCGCGGGATTCCAGTTGCGCACCGACATGGCGTCGATCATCTCGGTGTACAGACCGGGGTCGGTGAGCGCGTCGGTGGCCGGACGCTCGGTTGCTTTGTCGCAGCCGCTGCCCGCCTTGGGGCGCACGATGTTCAGCGTGGCCTTCTCTACGCACCAGCCGTCCTTGGCGGCCCATTCGATGTAGCTCTCCGCGTACACCGCGCCGGACATATGGTTGTGCAGGTCGCCGCCCTTGGGCATGTGGTAGAGGAACTGGCGCAGCAGGATGGGGTCGCCCTTGATGGAGTCGAAGTATCGTGCAGTGCGCTGCTCGGCGCTGCCGGCGGACTTCTTCGCCGGAGCGGCGGTCTGGGCGGCTAGGGGCGCGATGAGAACGGCGAGGAAAAGGAAGCGGAGCGCTTTCATAGTGGAGGGATTGTATCCAAAAGGAAACGGCGGCGCGATGCGCCGCCGTCCTTGCATTCGGGCCCGGGGTATTCCCTACATCACCAACTGTTTCGTGCGCCGCGCAATGGGGTGCTGCATGACCTCGAGCTCGTTCTTCACGATGTTGAGCCCGTAGACGCAGCGCTCGAAGTCGCGCGCCAGGCGGGCGAAGAGCGGGGCGACCTTGGCGTACTCGAAGTGCTCGAACTTGGAGACGATGTAATAGCTCTCCTTGCCGGCGCGGATGAAGTCCACCATGTTGTCCAGGCGCTGGCGGCGGAGGCGGTAATGCTGGACGCTCTCGGGGAACATGCCCGTCCAGAACAGCGTGAAGTCGCCGATGTGCTTGCGCACCTGGCGCTCGCGGTCGAAGGAAGGCGCCGGCCCGTAGATGGGGTCGGCTTCCATCAGCATCTCGCCGACATCGGTCAGCGGGCGGCCTTCGGCGTCGCGGATCTTGAACAGCTCGTCGGCCTCGCAGAACTCCGCCAGCAGGTTGCTGACGTAGCTGCAGAGCTCGGCGTCACGGATGCCGCACTCGTCGGCATAGTGTTTCTCGACCAGATCACTGAAGAACTCACGCAGGGCATGGGTTTCCGGGACCATTTTCGCTTACACGCATCCTTTCCGCGGCGTCGGGGCGCCGCTGCCGGTTCGAGACTGTAAAAAAGAACTGATTACTTGGACGCATTCTGGGACGCTTAGTTTCCCCGCGCAAGTGGAAACTCAGGCTCCGGCCCAAGTTTGTCAGCACTCCGGCGGTGAGAGTGCGAGCCAGTATCCATGCGGGTCTCAGCGGCTTAGAGTGCATTGGCAGTCATCGGGAGTAGCACTTTGGTTTAGAATCGCGGCCCGTGAAGCGCGAGAACTTCTCCACCAACACCAAATGGGAGCCGATCGTCGGGTATTCGCGCGCCGTGAAGGTGGGCAACCTGGTTTTTGTCACGGGGACGACAGCGACTGACGAAAACGGCAACATCGTGGGCCCAGGCGATGCCTATGCGCAGGCGATGCAAGCGCTGCGGAACATCGAGCGCGTGCTGCAGCGGGCCGGCGCGAGCATGAAGGATGTGGTGCGCACGCGCATCTTTGTGACCGACATCAGCCGCTGGCAGGAAGTAGGGCGGGCGCACGCGGAGTTCTTCCGCGATGTCCGCCCAGCGACGACGATGGTGGAGATATCGAAGCTGATCGTTCCGGAGATGCTGGTGGAGATCGAAGCGGACGCGGTGATCCTCGCCGAGGAGGGCAAATGAGAACCCTGGTTGCACTATTGCTGGCCGCAGCGACGGCCTTTGCGCAACAGCCAACCAAGAAGCCGGAGCCGGTGACCATCATCAAGGCGGGCGCGCTCATCGACGGCACGTCGAATGAGGTGAAGCGCAACGTCAACATCGTGGTGCGCGGCAACCGGATCGAGTCGGTCGGCGCGGCGATGCCGGCCGATGCAGCTGGAGCGCAGGTGATTGACCTCTCGCGGCACACGGTGCTGCCGGGGCTCATCGATGCGCACACCCACATCTTTCTCCAGGCCTACAAGCCGGACGACTACGACACGCAACTGATGAAGCACGGGATGGCGTACCGCTCGGCGCGGGCGGCAGCGGCGGCGCGGCGGGCGCTGGAACAGGGGTTCACCACCATCCGCGACCTCGAGACCGAGGGCGCAGGGTACGGCGACGTCGGCATCCGGCAGGCGATCAACGATGGGCACATCCCGGGACCGCGAATGTTTGTGGTGACGCGCGCCATCTCGACGACGGGTGGGTATCCGCTGCATGGCTACGACCCGGAGGTGGAGGTGCCGAAAGGCGTGCAGATCATCGACGGGCCGGTGGAGGCGCGCAAGGCGGCGCGCGAACAGATGGAGCACGGCGCCGACTGGATCAAGGTGTATATGACGCACCGGTCGTGGCTGAATGACAAGGGCGACCTGGTCTCGCAGCCGACGCTGACGATGGAAGAGATCAACGCCATCGTGCACGAGGTGCACGGCTGGGGGCGCAAGGTGGCCTGCCACGCCTACAACGGCGAAGGGATGCAGCGAGCGCTCGACGCCAAGTGCGACTCGATCGAGCACGGCCTGGAGCTCACCGACGCCAACATCGCGCAGATGGTGAAGCAGGGCACGTGGTACTGCCCAACGATGACCGTCTATTACGCCGACAACGCGCCGGCCGACACGGCGGCCGGCCGTCGCGACCGCAAGCGCGTGGAGTTGCATGGCCCATCACTCGCGAAGGCATACAGGGCCGGGGTGAAGATCGCCTTCGGCACCGACGTCGGCGGCTTCAAGTGGTCCGACCCCATGGCCAAGGAGTTCGAGTACATGGTGGAGTTCGGCTTCACGCCGATGGACGCCATCAAGGCGGCGACCTCGCGGGCGGCGGAGATGCTGGGCATGCAGGGGAAGCTGGGGGTGATCGCGCCGGGCGCCTTTGCGGACATCACCGCGTTTGAAGGCGACCCGACGAAGGACGTGAAGGTGCTGCATAACGCCCGCTTTGTGATGAAGGACGGCAAAGTCTTCAAGGGCGTGGCGCCGTAGCAAACGCGCGGCCGCCGGGCGGCATCTGTTCAGGCAGCCATGCCGCAGAAGCAGGAAGAAGCCCGGGTCAAGCGTCCGCCCATCAAGGCGGTAGACATCGCCCGCGACCAGACCCCTAAGGGCTGGCGCGCGTGGTTTGCTGCGTTTTCGCGTGCGTGCTCCAACGCCGTGGGCTCGCCCGCAGTCTTCCTGCTGGCGCTTGGAGTGGTGCTGGTATGGGCCATCACGGGGCCGTTATTCGGGTTCTCCGACACCTGGCAGCTGGTCATCAACACGGGCACGACCATCGTGACGTTCCTGATGGTCTTTCTCATCCAAAGCACCCAAAACCGGGACGCGAAGGCCCTGCACTTCAAGCTGGATGAGTTGATCCATGCCGTCCACGGCGCGCATGAAGAGCTCATCGACGTGGAAGACCTCACGGACGAGGAGCTGGACAGGCTGGCAGAGCACTACCACCGGGTGCGGGAGGAGCGCGCCGGCAAACGCGCTACCGAAGGGCAGAAGCCGCGCGCAAACGGCAAGCACGGCAAGCGGAACGGACGCTCGAAGCCGGCGGCCTAACCGCGCGGCCGCAACTGCAACATCGCGATGATCCCCAGTGCGGGCCCGACGGCGAGGCTCGCGGCCGCCCAATCCCACCCGGCGTGATGCCCGATGTAGGCCGTGACGCGGATCGAGACCACGGTCAGCAGAAAGCCGATGGCGGTCTGAAGCGTCAGCGCCGTGCCGACGTAGCGCTGGTCGGAGACTTCGCTCACGATGGCGGAAAACTGGGCGGAGTCGGCGATGATGGAGAACCCCCAGACCAGCGCCACTACAGCGACGACCCAGAAGTTGCGGAAGAAGAGCGCGGTCAGCAGCGCGCAGGTGCCGCTTAACGCCATTGCAGCGATGGTCGCCTTGGAGCGCTGCCACACGCGTGCAGAAGCGTCGTCGGTCGGCGCCTTGTCGCTGTAAGCCCCGGCCCACGCACAACCGAAGAAGCCCATGGCCATGGTGGCGAATGAAAGCGATTCGACGAAGGCGGGCGAGTGGTCGGTGGCGGCGCCTGCCGTCTGGGCGGCGAAGAAGATGACGGCCACCCAGGCCCACCAGGCATAAAGCTCCCACATGTGTCCGAAGTAGCCGAGGTTGGCCAGCGCGAGGCGGCGGTTGCGGAAGATCTCGGTGACCTGGCGGATGTCGAAGCGCGCCAGCGGCGCGGCGTACGGGCCATCATGGACGAGCAGCGCGACGATCACTGCGCCGGCGACGGCTTGCGCGCTGCACGCCAGCACCACGTAGCGCCAGTTGGCGACGGTGATGGTGCCCAACGCGGCCAAACCGTGCGGCAGAGCCGAGCCGATACTGAGTGACCCCACCAGGATGCCGAGGGCGAGGCCGCGTCCCTGGCGGAACCATCCCGCGAGGATCTTCATCGCGGGCGGATACACGCCGGCAAGAAACAGGCCCGTGAGAAAACGAAAGAGGATGGCGATGAGGATGCTCTCAGCGGCGGACATAGCGAAGGCCGCGTTCGCCCCGGCAGCCAAAAGCGCCGAGACGACAATGAGGCGTGGTGCGTGAAAGACATCGGCGAGATTGAAGACCGCAGAGAGCAGCGCGCCGGTGACAAAGCCCAACTGCACGGCCAGCGTGAGCCACGCAGCGACGCCCAACTCCGCCTGCCACACCTGCATGAGCTGGGGCAGCACAGCCGTTCCGGCGAACCAGACGGACATGGCGAGCAGCTCGGCGAAGGAGAGGAGAAATAGGATGCGGTTGGGTGTGGGCGGCACGCGGTGGGCATTGTAGCAAGCTGATTTCTCCTCCCTGACGCGCGGAGACGCGGAGAAAGCAAACTCGCTATAATCAGCAGATATCTCTATGACGAAACCGCGCACTATCCGCTCCACCACTGTGCTTTGCGTGCGCCGCGACGGCAAGGTGGTGATGGCGTCCGACGGCCAAGTGACGCTTGGCGAGGGCGTGATCAAGCACTCGGCGAAGAAGATCCGCCGGCTATACAACGACAAGGTGCTGGCGGGCTTCGCCGGCTCCACCGCGGACGCCTTCAACCTGTTCGCGCGCTTTGAGTCCAAGCTGGAGCAGTACCACGGCAACCTGAGCCGCGCCGCCGTCGAGCTGGGCAAGGACTGGCGCACGGACAAGATCCTGCGCCACCTGGAAGCGCTGCTGGTGGTGGCCGATACGACGCAGACGTTCGTGATCAGCGGCGGCGGCGACGTGATCGACCCGGACGAGGGCATCGCGGCCATCGGCTCGGGCGGACCCTACGCCACCGCGGCGGCGCGCGCGCTCATCAAGAACACCGAGCTGCCGGCGCGCAAGATCGCAGAAGAGGCGATGAACATCGCGGGCGACATCTGTATCTACAGCAACAAGCAAATCAGTTTCGAGGAGCTGTAGCGATGGCGGGCTACTCCGGCACGCCGCTGGTGAAGAAGATCGGCATCAAGCCGGCCGACCGGGTCCTGTTCGCGGGGGCGCCCAAGGGCTTTGACAAGGAGATCGCCCCGCTGCCGGATGGGGTGAAGCTGAACGGCGCTGCCAAGGAGCTGAACGTCGCCCTGTTCTTCACCGACAAGCGCGCGCAGCTCGAAAAAGAGCTGCCGCGGCTGAAGCGGCAGATTGCCCAGGATGGAATGATCTGGATCGCCTGGCCGAAGAAAGCATCGAAAGTACCGACCGACATCACGGAAGACGTGATCCGCGACACGGCGCTCGCGCTGGGGCTGGTGGACGTGAAGGTATGCGCGGTGAATGACGTGTGGTCGGGATTGAAATTGGTGATCCCGGTGAAGAACCGGAAAAAGGTTTAGGAGTATTCGTGGCCATTTATCTACCCGCAACCGCAGAAGAACCGGGCATCGCGCTCGACGACCTGACGCCGCGCGAGATCGTCGCGGAGCTGGACAAGTACGTAGTAGGCCAGCATGAGGCCAAGCGCGCGGTCGCCATCGCGCTGCGCAACCGCATGCGCCGGCAGAAGCTCTCGCCCGAGCTGGCGGAAGAGATCATGCCGAAGAACATCATCATGATCGGCCCCACCGGCGTGGGCAAGACGGAGATCGCGCGCCGCCTGGCCAAGCTGGCGAACTCACCGTTCATGAAGGTGGAAGCCTCCAAGTTCACCGAGGTCGGCTACGTGGGACGCGATGTGGAGTCGATGATCCGCGACCTGGTGGAAGTCGCGATCGACATGGTGCGCGAAGAGAAGCTTGAGGACGTGCAGGACAAGGCGGAGCTGAACGCCGAAGAGCGGCTGCTCGACGTCCTGCTGCCGGCCGAGCCTGCGGCCGAAGCGGGGGCGATGGAATCGCAGCAACGCACGCGGGAGAAGCTGCGCCAACAGCTCCGGGAGGGCAAGCTGGACGAGCGCCTGGTGGAACTGGACGTCCGCGAGCGCAACACCCCGAGCTTCGAGATCATCTCCAACCAGGGCGTGGAGGAGATGGACATCAACATCAAGGACATGCTCCCGAACCTCTTCGGCCAGCGCACGAAGAAGCGCAAGATGAAGGTCTCCGAGGCCTTCGAGTACCTGATCCAAGAGGAGGAAACGCGGCTCGTCGATATGGACCAGGTGACGCGCATCGCGGTGGAGCGGGTAGAGCAGTCCGGCATCATCTTCCTCGATGAGATCGACAAGATCGCCGGGCGCGAAGGCGGGCACGGGCCGGACGTCTCGCGCGAAGGCGTACAGCGCGACATCCTGCCGATCGTGGAAGGCACTACGGTGAACACGCGTTACGGCATGGTGCGCACGGACCACATCCTGTTCATCGCCGCGGGCGCGTTCCACGTCTCGAAGCCGAGCGACCTTATCCCCGAGCTGCAGGGACGCTTCCCCATCCGGGTGGAGCTGAAGTCGCTGACCATCGAGGACTTCATCCGCATCCTGACCGAGCCGAAATCCAGCCTGGTGAAGCAGTACACGGCGCTGCTGGAGACTGAAGGGCTGAAGCTGGAGTTCACCAAGGACGCGCTCGACCAGATCGCCAACTTCGCGGCCAAGGTGAACGAGAACACGGAGAACATCGGCGCGCGGCGCCTGCACACCATCATGGAGAAGGTGCTGGACATCATCAGCTTTGACGCGCCGGAGCTGAAAGAAAAGAACGTGACTATCGACGCCGAGTACGTGAAGAAGATGCTGGCGGACGTGGTGAAGGACCAGGATCTCTCACGTTACATCCTTTAAGCGGCCGGTCTCTTCAGGAAAGTGCTTGCGGGCGCAGTCCGGACACATGCCGTGCGTAGGCTTGGCTTCAGTCTCGCGCGTGATGTATGCCTCCATCGGCTCCCACTCCTGCTGGTCATTGCGGATCTTCTTACACCAGGCACAAATGGGCAGCAGCCCGCTCAGCACCTTGGTGAGCCGGGCGCTCATGTCGTCATAGGCATCGGAAAGGGCACGAATCTCTATCGGCACAAAACGCGGCAGCCGCACCGGTTCCGGCGTACCGCTGGCAAAGAACTCATGCAAGGCGTGGACGAGGTGTTCCACCGGACGGCTGACCATGACACTGAGCCATTGCGCCAGTCCCAGCGCAGCCAGCAACGCCACCAGCGCGACCAACAGCGTGAGCCGAAGGTAGTGCGACCGCTCCCGCTCGATGACCGCCAGCGGCTGGCCGATATATACATGCCACCCAGCCACTTCGGTGGTGGTGTGGGCCATCAACATCCGCCCGCGGGTATCGGCGATCTCAAAAATGGCGCCGGCGTGGTGGCGCCCCATCTGCGTGATCGGCGACTGCGAGATGTCCTTCAGTACCGGTTCGCCGAGCTGCGGGCTGGCATACACCACGTGATAAGCCGTATCGGCGATGATCAGGGGTGAGTTCTCCAACGTGGCGTAGCGGGTCTCGAACATGCGGAACTTAGTGAGATCGAGCGAGCCCTCAAGCACATAGAGGCGGCCGCCGGGACCGCGAAAGGAGCGGCTCACCGCGACGATCGGGTCGCCGCCGAAGCCCCGCCCGGCAAAGGCGGTGGAGACATAGGGCTGCTCCAGCCGAATGGCTTCCTGGAGGTAAGCGCGGTCAGCCACCGAGTTACCGATGACGGAAGGGCTGTCGGGCGCTTTCTCAGGGTCGGCGGCGATGATGCGCCCCGTCTCATCGGCTATCAGCATCGTGATAAAGCCGCCATGGTGGGCACGCGTGCGCTGCAGGGTGGCCCGCAGGAACGTTTGGTCAAACCTTGCTCCCGCTTCGAGGGCTCCGGCTATATTCCCGACCGCCGCACGGTGGCGGGCGATGTAGTCATCCACGCTGGCGCTGATGCCGGAGGCTGCCTCGTGCAGCCGGCCACCGGCGAGCTTCCGCTGTTCGCGGTCGTGCTCGGCGAGGTGGAAGTAGCTGAGAAACGTGAGGGGGATCGCCACCACGATGAGGAACGCGGCGAAAAGCATGTTGCGAAGATGGAAGCGAGGCTTCACTGAGGCCCCTCTCGCCGTGCCGGTGGTGATTTGGCGCCTATGATACGCCTGCCGCACCGGCGCCAGCAGGTTTCAGCGTGTGTCTGACAGCCAGTAGGGGATAATAGGGGTGCGCGCCCTTAGCTCAGCGGATCAGAGCATCGGTCTTCGGAACCGAGGGTCGGGGGTTCGAATCCCTCAGGGCGCGCCAGCCTTTCTCAACAACTAGCTGAGAAGTGTGGCCATTTGCTCTTTTGGCGCTATTTTCTCCCTGATTTTCCCGCCAAACAGCAGCCATGACGGTATGGGTATCTCCAGCAAAGCTGTCTGCGACCTACCTAAGCAGAGTCATTGACACTCCTTTAACAATCCACTGTTTACAATGACGGGCGTGAAGCCCCTTATCTTTGTGGTGGAAGACGACGCGGACATCGCGCATCTGGTGCAATTCCATTTGGAAGACGCTGGGTTCAGCTCCCGTCTCTTTGCGACCACTAATACCGTGTTGGCAAGTGCGGAGCGGACCCGCCCAGCGCTCTTCCTGCTGGACATCATGGTGCCGGGCGGCGGTGGGCTGGAGCTGTGCCGGCAGATCCGGGAGCATCCGGCGCTGGCTTCGGTGCCGATCATCTTCCTTACCGCCAAGGCCGCGGAGGCCGACCGCGTGCGCGGCCTGGAACTGGGCGCCGACGACTACATCACCAAGCCTTTTAGTCCCCGCGAGATGGTGGCCCGCGTGAAGGCCGTGCTGCGGCGCTTCGAGCGGCCATTGCCCGATTCGGTGGTCAAGGCGGGTGACCTTGAAATCGATGGCGGCGCTATGCGCCTGACGGTGCGCGGCAAGGTAACGCCCACGACTGCGACGGAGTTCCGCCTGTTGCATTACCTTGCCCAGCATCCGGGCCGCGTCTTCACCCGCGACAGGCTCCTGGATGCGGTCTGGCGAGACACGGCCTTCGTCACACCACGCTCGGTCGACGTCTACGTCCGCAAGCTCCGCGAGAAGATCGAGCAAGACCCCGAAGACCCGCGTTATCTTCGTACCGTCCGCGGTGCGGGATATCGCTTCGAGGTGCCGGGTGAAAAGTAGGGTCTTCCTGAAGCTCGCCGGAGCCTTTCTGCTGGTGATCGCCGTCACCACCGCCATCCTGGACTGGGGTGTGCGCCGCTCCTGGGAGCGCGGACGCACGGAGGAGATCAAGCAGTCCCTACGGCGCAAGGCGGAACTCGTCGCGCTACGGGTGCAGCACGACCGCAGCTTGCCGTTGCAGCAGTTGGTCGATCAGGAAGCGAGCGCCGCCGAGGCCCGCGTGACCGTCATCGACGCTGAGGGCAAGGTGCTGGCTGACTCGGAGGCCGCGGCCGGCGAAATGGAGAATCATGCCGCCCGCCCTGAGTTCGCTGCGGCGCTCAAGGGCGAAGTGGGCAGCGCCGTCCGCCCGAGCCGCACTGTCGGCGTGGACTTCCTGTACATCGCTGTGGCCGTGCCGAATGGCGCCGTGCGGCTGGCGCATCCGTTATCTGCGTTGCGGGAAAGCCTGGCGGAGATCCGGCGCGAGCTGCTGGTAGCCACGCTCTGGGCGGTGCTGGTGGCGACCCTGCTGGCCATCCTCTTCGCGGCCGTAGTCGCAAGGCGTCTGCGCCGCATCGTCCACTTCGCGGAGCGTATCGCCGAGGGCGACCTCGGCGCGCGCCTCGACGAGGCAACGCTCAATGACGAGATTGCGCAGGTCACGGCGGCGCTGGACTCCACCGCCCGCAAGCTGGAGGAAAGTTTTCGCGCAATTGAGGTTAGCCGCAGCCAGTTGCAGGCGCTGCTGGAGAACATGCCGGACATCGTGCTGGCGGTCTCACCGGACCGGCGCTTGCAGTGGGCCAATCCTCGCTTTGAGGAGGCCTTCGGCATGGCGCCACGCCTCCAGCAGCCGCTGGTCGAAAGCGTGCGCGATCCCCGGTTGCTGGACGCCGTGGAAGCTGCGCTGCGCGATGGCGCGCCTCAGACCGTCCGCGGGCTCAGCCTGCTCCCAGGGAGAACCTACAGCGTCAGCGTAGCACCCCTGCCGGGGAGCGGCGCGGTAGTGATCCTGCAGGACATCAGCGAGGTCGAGCGCGTGGAGAAGACCCGCCGCGACTTCATCGCCAACGTCTCCCATGAGCTGCGGACGCCGTTGACTTCTATTCAGGGCTACGTCGAAACCCTCATCGATCAGGATGCGGGACGCGATAGCCGCTTCCTGGACGTGATCCGCAAGAACGCGGTGCGCATGTCGCAGCTCACAGAGGACTTGCTGACGCTGGCGCGCGTCGAGTCCGGCGAGCACAAGCTGGACCTCCGTCCCGTCGCCGTCGCGGACCTGGTACACGAGGCGGAAGAGCAGCATCGCGACCTGGTGGCCCGGCGCAAGATCATTTTGCGCGTGGAAGCAGTGGTTGCGCGCGAGGTCGCCGCCGACCGCGGCGCGGTCCAGCAGGTGTTCACCAACTTGATCGACAACGCCGCCAAGTACTCACCAGAAGGCGCGGAGATAACGGTCGGGGCGGTCGAAAAAGATGGCGCGGTCGAATTCTTTGTCCGCGACACCGGTCCCGGCATCGCCAGCGAGCACCACGCGCGCCTCTTCGAGCGCTTCTATCGCGTGGATGTCTCCCGCTCGCGTGAATCTGGGGGCACGGGCCTGGGGCTGGCGATCGTCAAGCACATTGTCCGCAACCATGGGGGCAACGTGCGCGTCGAAAGTGAGGTCGGACGTGGCTCCAGCTTCTATTTCACGCTCCCGATCGCAAAGGCTGCCTCGGTCAACTCCTGAGCATTCCGGCCCAGACCTGCCGGATCAAGCCGCTTTAACATTTCTTCATCCCGCATTCACATTCCCTTAACAGAAAGAACATACAAAGGAAGCAGTTTCACTCCAGGAGGAAACTGTGATCCGTCGTTTCACCTTCATTTTTGTCCTTGCGTTGCTGGCGACCAGCGCCTTTGCGCAGACCAAGATCAATGGCGCCGGCGCCACCTTCCCTTATCCCATGTACTCCAAGTGGTTTTCCGAATACAACAAGATCCGCCCGGACGTACAGATCAACTATCAGTCCATCGGCAGTGGCGGCGGTATCCGCCAGGTCAGCACCGGAACCGTGGACTTTGGCGCCACCGATGGCCCCATGACGAACGAGCAACTGGCGCAGGCCAAGGGCAAGATCTACCACATCCCCACCGTGCTGGGAGCGGTGGTCCCGGCCTACAACCTCAAGGGCCTGAACGCCGAGTTGAAGTTCAGCCCCGCGACCCTGGCCAACATCTTTCTGGGCCGCATCACCTCATGGAATGACGCTGCCATCGCCCGCGACAATCCCGGCGTCAATCTTCCCAATACCAGCATCGTGGTGGTGCACCGCTCCGATGGCTCCGGCACGACCTACTGCTTCACCGACTACCTCTCCAAAGTCAGCAAGGACTGGGAAACGCAGGTGGGTCGTGGGACCTCCGTCCGCTGGCCGTCCGGCATCGGCGCCAAGGGGAACGAAGGTGTGGCGGGTATGGTGCGCCAGATGGACGGCGCCATCGGCTACATCGAACTCATCTATGCCGAGCAGAACAAGATCCTCTACGGCAGCGTGAAGAATGCCGCCGGCAGCTTCGTCAAGGCTTCTCTCGCCAGCACCACGGCAGCGGCCGCCGCAGCCAAGGTTCCGGACGACTTCCGTGTCTCCATCACCAATGCTCCGGGCAAGGACGCGTATCCTATTTCCACCTTCACCTGGCTGTTGGTTCCGGCCAAGAACGCTGACGCCAACAAGCAGAAGGTGATCGTCGACTTCCTGAACTGGATGGTCAGCGACGGCCAGAAGATGGCCAGCCAGCTCAGCTACGCGCCGTTGCCGGCCGCGGTGGCGGCCAAGGTGAAGCAGACCATCGCGCAATTGAAGTAGCCACTTATTTACGCCCACCAGGGGCGAACCGAGGAGAGTTCCATGAAGCGAGGCATTTTCAAGCTGGCAACGCTGGTGTTGACCGCATCGCTGGCGCTTTCGCTGTGTGCGTCGGCCCAAACGAAGACGAAGAAGAAGGCCGAGATCACCGCGGAAGACATCCAAGCGCTGCGCGAGGCCATTGCGGCGCAACAACAGCAGATCCAGGCGCTCCAGCAGGAGCTGCGGCAGCGTGACGAAGCTACGCGCCGGGCCATGGATCAGCTCCGCGAAGCCCAGAACGCGGCCCAATCTGCCACCTCCAAGGCCGCCTCTGCGGAAACGGCAGCCACGCAGACCACGGCCACGGTCGGCGAGATCAAGGCCGATCTGGAAGCCGTGAAGCTGACCCAGCAGAACTCCGCCCAGAGCGCACAGGAGGAGACCAAGCGCCTCTTCGGGGTGGAGCAGACCCTGGGCCGCTTCCGCTGGAGCGGCGACATCCGAATCCGCGGGGAAGGTTTCTATCAGAACCGCGCGGGCTGCGGCCAAGCCTGTACTGATCGCTGGCGCGCACGCTTCCGGGCGCGTCTCGGCATTGACGGCCGCATCAACGACGACTTCATCGGCGGCATCGCCATCGCCTCCGGCAGCACCGCCAACGGGAATCCCACGTTCACCGATCCCGTTTCCACCAACGAGACGCTGAGCAGTTTCTTCGAGCGCAAGGCCTTTGGCCTCGATCGCGCATACATCACCTGGACGCCCCAGAATATGAAATGGATGACGGCGACAGGCGGCAAGTGGGCCTTCAACTGGCAGAAGTCAGCGGTCACCTTCGACAATGACGTGAATCCTGAAGGCTTCACCATGACGCTGACCAAGAACCTCACCCACCAGTACCTCAAGCAGGTGGCGGTGCAGCCCATCCTCCTGATGTACAACGAAGTGGGCGGCGGGCCCGACTCGAACGCCGTGGGCGGACAGATCCGCGCGCGCTTCCAGCTCGGTAGCCGCGTGACCTTCACGCCCAGCTACCTGGTCCTGAACTGGAACGGCTCGGATGCCATCGCACAGGCGGCTTCTCCCGTAACGCTGCCGCAGCCGAATACGCCGGCGACGGGAACTCCGCTCCCACAGCCGACGGCCCAGCCGGCCCGCATCCTCAACGCCAATGCGATGACCAACGCCACGGCCATCGTCGGCACCGGCGCTGCCCAGCGCCGGGTATTCGTCTCCGACTTCATGTACTCCGACCTGCACATGAACATGAACATCCGCACTCCGTGGACCCGCTTTCCCATTAATCTGACCGGCGAGTACCTGAAGAACCTGCGCGCGCGCGTGGCGGACGACACGATGTACTACGTGGAATTCTCCCTGGGCCAGACGCGCGCGAAGAACGACATCCAGTTCGGCTACAGCTACGCCCACGTCGAACAGGACTCGATCATCTCGCAGTTCGGCGAAAGCGACTATCGCGCGGCCACGAACGTGGCGCAGAACCGTTTCTTCTTCAGCTGGGCACTGAGCCCTTCCGTCACGGCGAACTACACCCTGTTCGTCGGACGCACGCTGGACACCAGCCTCCAGAATGCGGCCCGGCTCTCCAGCGTCCCCGTGGGTGCCACTGAGCCCTGGTTGAAGCGGATGATGATCGACCTGGTTTACAAGTTCTGACTTGTCTTAGCGGGCATCATCGGCGCCAGCCTTTCCCGGGCTGGCGCCGTTTTAATCTTCCTTTAACACGGGGTTGTTAGCCTGAAGTCGATCATGTCCTCGCCCCCTCACGGCACCCCGCCGAGCTTCAGGTTTGATGTCAAGGCTCCCGCCCCCGCGGGCGAGACTTCCGCATCGCCGCCTTCGGCCGCATCGTCGCAAGTCCGCGCTCTGCTGGCGCGGCGCAGCACCGGCGGCGGGCCGGACCGTGTTTTCAAGTCCATCGTGACCTTGGCAGGCGTGGCCGTGCTGGCGGTCGTTGCTCTGGTACTGGTGGAGCTGTGGAGTCAGTCGCAGCTTTCCATCAAAGAGTTTGGCTTCAAGTTCTTCCTCAGCCACGACTGGGACCCGGTGCAGGGGCTCTTCGGCGCCCTGCCATTTGTTTACGGGACGATCGTCTCCTCGGTGCTGGCACTGGCGATCGCCGTCCCGTTGGGCGTCGGCGTGGCGATGTTCATGACCGAGATGTGTCCGCGGCCGCTGCGCAGCACCGTCGCTTTCTTCGCCGAGTTGCTCGCCGCGATTCCCAGTGTCGTATACGGACTGTGGGGCATCTTCGTGCTCGCTCCGCTCATGCGCGAGTATGTGCAGCCCTTCAGCAAGAAGTACCTGGGCTGGACCGGCCTGTTCGAAGGGCCCCCGCTCGGCATCGGCATGATGACCGCAGGCGTCATCCTCGCCATCATGATCGTTCCATTCATCTCCTCCATCACCCGCGAGATGATGCTGGCCGTGCCGCAGACGCAGAAAGAGGCGGTGCTGGCCCTCGGCTCCACGCGTTGGGAGATGATCCGCATCGGCATCCTGCGCAATGCCCGCGCCGGCATGATCGGCGGCATCATTCTTGCGCTCGGACGCGCACTGGGCGAGACCATGGCCGTGACCATGGTCATCGGCAACCGGCCGGAGATCATTAAGTCCCTGCTGGCGCCCGCGCACACCATGGCGAGCGTCATCGCCAACGAGTTCACGGAAGCTACCGAAGACCTATACCTCAGCGCGCTGGTCGAGGTCGGCCTGGCGCTCTTCCTGGTGACCATCGTCGTTAACGGTGTGGCGCAACTGCTCATCTGGAGCATCACGCGCGGGCATAAGGCAGGTGTGCATGTCTAGCACGGTGCTTAGGGCCCGCGGCGGCTTCACTGAAGTGCGGCGCAGGGCAGCCGACTACCTGGCCACGGGCCTGGCTACGCTAGCTGCCATCTGCGTGATGGTGCCGCTGGTCGCGATCTTCGGCTACCTGGTCTATCGTGGCATCGGCTCGCTTGACCTGGCTTTCTTCACGCAGATCCCCAAGCCCGTCGGCGAATCCGGCGGCGGCATGGCCAACGCCATCGCCGGTACCGCCTACATCATGCTGATGGCGAGCTGTATCGGGATACCCATCGGCGTGGGCGCGGGCATCTACCTGGCCGAGTACGGCCGCAACCGCTTCGGCAATGTCGTGCGTTTTACCGCCGACGTACTCAATGGGCTGCCGTCCATCGTCATGGGCCTCGCCGTCTACGGGCTCATCGTGGTGCGGCAAAAACATTTTTCCGCATTTGCCGGTGCAGTCGCGCTCGGCCTGATGATGGTCCCCATCATCACCCGCGCGACCGAGGAGATCCTGCTGATGGTGCCGCAGTCGGTGCGGGAAGCAGGCTACGGACTGGGCATCCCCAAATGGCGAGTGACGGTTTCTATCGCACTTCGCTCTGCGAGTTCGGGAGTCATCACCGGCATCATGCTGGCGTTTGCCCGGGTCGCCGGCGAGACTGCGCCGCTACTGTTCACCGCCTTCGGCAACGCGTTCTGGAATTGGGACCCGAACCAGCCGACAGCCGCGCTCTCCATCCAGATCTTCGCTTACGCCATCTCGCCCTTCGATGAGTGGCACCGCAAGGCGTGGGCTGGAGCGCTGGTGCTGGTAGCGCTGATCGTCTGTTCCATCGCGGCGGTCCGCGTAGCTGCTGCGCGCGGCATGATGAAAGGAACTACGTAATGGGTGTAGGCATCAGAGTGGAAGGCCTTAACGCCTTCTTTGGCCAGATGCAGGCGCTGCATGGCATCACCATGGACATCGGCCGCAACCAGGCGACGGCCATCATCGGCCCCTCCGGGTGCGGCAAGTCCACCTTCGTGCGCTGCCTCAATCGCATGCATGAGACCATCCCCGACGCCCGTGCCGAAGGCAAGGTCACGGCGGGCGATGTGGACCTGTACAAGCTTCCCGCCGTCGAAGTGCGCCGCAAGATCGGCATGGTCTTCCAGAAGCCGAATCCTTTCCCGACGATGACCATCTACGACAACGTCGCCGCGGGGCTGAAGCTGAACGGTGTCCGGAACCGCGCCGTGCTGGACGAGGTCGTTGAGCGGTCGCTCAAGTCCGCCGCGCTCTGGGACGAGGTCAAGGACCTGCTGAAGAAGAAGTCCGGTGCCAGCCTCTCGGGCGGACAGCAGCAGCGCCTCTGCATCGCGCGCGCGCTCGCGGTGGAGCCGGAAGTCCTGCTCATGGATGAGCCCGCCTCCGCGCTCGATCCCATCTCCACCAGCAAGATCGAAGAGCTCATCTTTGAGCTGAAGCGGCAGTACACCGTCGTCATCGTGACCCATAACATGCAGCAGGCGGCGCGGGTGGCAGACATGACCTGTTTCTTCCTGCTCGGCAAGCTCATCGAGATGGACAAGACCGAGAAGATCTTCACCACACCGGGCGACAAGCGCACGGAAGACTACATCACAGGCAGGTTCGGATGACGCGCACACGCTTTCACCAGGGATTGGACGAATTGAAGGAACGGCTGCTGGTCATGGGCGGCCTGGCGGAACAGGCGGTCGACCTCGCCGTGCGTGGTTACCGCAAGCGCGACGCCCGCATCTGCAACCAGGTCTTCGCCATCGAGAAGCAGATTAACGTGGCCGAGCGTGAGGTGGACGAACTCGCCCTAGACCTTCTCGCGATGCAACAGCCCATGGCCGTGGACCTGAGGTTCATCACGGCATGCATGAAGATCAACGCCGACTTGGAGCGCGTCGGCGACCAGGCGGTGAACATCGCTCAGCGCGGTATCGAGGTGAGCACCCTCGCAGATGCCGACCTGCACATCGACATCCCGCGCATGGCCGACACCGTGGCGGGAATGATGAAGCGGGCGCTCGAATCGTTCATAGAACGCAAGGCCGACCTGGCCGAAGCCGTGCTCAAAATGGACGACGTGGTCGACCGCATGAACGACGATATCTTCGTCGCCATGGCGGCAAAGATCAAGACCTCCCCGGAGCAGTCCTTGCAAGCCCTGGACGCTCTGCTGGTGGCGCGCAATCTGGAGCGCGTGGCGGACCATGCCACCAACATCGCCGAGGATGTAATCTTCTGGGTGAAGGGATCAGATGTACGGCATGGCGCCAGGGTCGAGCCCTCCTGAAGCAGTTTCTAAGCGAAGTGCAGTCCTGTCCCCTGCAACAGCCTTCGGGTCGTCCTGGCCGGTCTTCGGAACCGAGGGTCGGGGGTTCGAATCCCTCAGGGCGCGCCAGCCTTCCTTGCCGCCGCATCCAGCGCTTTCAGGATCGCGGCGCAGGACCTCCTCACGTCCTCTTCCGTAGTCATCCAGTTCGAAACCGAGATGCGCATCGCGCCCTTGCCCTGCCAGTGGGTGCCGGAGAGCCAGCAGGTCCCATCCTGCTGCACGCGCTCGATGACCGCGGCGGTGAGCTGGTCGCTGTCACCGAAGCGGACGACGGTCTGATTCAGGACTACTTCATTCAGGATCTTGACTCGAGAGTCTTGGGAGAGCAGCTCGGCAAAGAGGCGCGCCTGCTCGCAACTGCGTTCGATCATGGCACGAATGCCGCTACGGCCGAGGGAGCGCATCGCTGCCCAGACAGCGAGGCCGCGGGCCCGACGCGAGAACTCGGGGGCCCACTCGTGGGGGTCGCGCTTGTCAGACGATGGCTGCAGATAGCTGGCCATAGAAGCAAATGCGCGGCGGTGCGCCTCCGAGTGCGCGACGATGGCGATGCCGCTGTCGTAGGGAACGTTGAGCCACTTGTGGGCGTCCAGGGCCCAGGAGTCAGCCTTTTCGATGCCGCGCACAAAGTGGCGCAGCTTCGGCGAGACCGCGGCCCATAAGCCGAAGGCTCCGTCGACGTGAAGCCAGGCGCCGTGGAGACGGGCGATGTCGGCGATCTCATCGAGGGGATCGAAGGCGCCGCTGTTCACATTACCGGCCTGGGCGCAGATGATGGTCGGGCCGTCGCAGGTCGCGAGGACCTTGCGCAACTCGCCGGCGATCATGCGACCCTGAGCGTCCGCCGGAACGCGTTTTGGCGTGTTTGCTCCGATGCCGAGGATGCGCAGGGCATTGAAGATAGTGACGTGGGACTCGGCGCTAGTGACGACGTGGATCTTGGGCGCGCCCTGCAGGCCTGCCTGTTCCACATCCCAACCGACGCGGCGCAGAAGCTCGTTGCGCGCGGCAGCGAGCGAGGTAAGGTTCGCAGCCTGGCCTCCGGTCACATAGCCGACACTGGCAGTCGCGGGCAGGCCAAGGATGTCGAGAAGCCATTGGGCGCTGACGTCTTCGGCGACGGAATTCACGGGCGAGATCACGTACAGGCCGGCGTTCTGATCCCAGGTGGTGGTGAGCCAGTCGGCGGCCTGCGCCGCCGGCACCGACCCTCCGATGACGAAGCCGAAGTAGCGCGGGCCGGAGCAGGCGACGGTGCCGACTTCGCCCGCAGAGGCTAGGCGGTCGATGGTGGCGATGGGATCTTCGCCCTCTTCCGGCAGAGGACCGCCGAGCATCGCGACAAGTTCCGCCTGCGTGGCGCTCTCACGCACGGGGCGGGTAGCAAGAGAGTCGAGGTACTTCTGCGCGTGCTGCATGGTGCGGGCGATCAGTTCCGGGTTCATTCGGCCTCCGCGAAGATAGAGCACGGCACGCGCCCGGCGGATTCACAGAATGTCCGGGGTCGTGGGTCCTGGGGACGAAGTGTATCTGCTAACCTGTTGAACGCATGTTTCCCCGCCTGCTCGTCTGTGGTCTGGCCGTCATCCTGGTCGCGTGCGGTACGCCGGGCGCGCCGCAGCCGCCGTCGTTGCGGTTGCCGAAGCCGGTCGAAGACCTGCGGGCGGTCCGCCAGGGAGACAAGGTCATCCTGACGTGGACCTCACCTTCCGTGACCACGGATGACGGAGGCATTCGCGGCGCGGCTACTGCGCGCATCTGCCGCAGCTTGCTCGCTGGCGAACGGGAGTGCCGCGATAAAGCCGCAGACATCCCTTCCCTTCCCGGCCAGAAGGCGACTTTCACTGACGATCTGACTCCCCTCCTGCAGAGCGCGAGGCAGGATTTCGTGAGCTACAACGTCGAGGTACTGAACGACCGCGGGCGCAGCGCCGGGCCGTCGAATGCGGTGACCATCCTGCTGGCGCCCAGCATGACGGCACCGCAGAATGTGTCGGCGCAGCTCGACCGCAACGGCGTGACCATTAGCTGGACGGGCACGGAGCCACCCCCGGCGGGGGCGCTGCGCGCCGAGTATCGGTACCGGGTGCTGCGTTCGGTGGCCGGCGAAGCATCTGCCGAAACGGTTGTGGGTGAAGCGCCGGCGCGCGCGGGGTCGGGCTCATTCACGGACCGCAACTTTCAATGGGAGCGACGCTATGCGTATCGCGTGGCTGGAGTGACGCGGGTGCTCTCCCGCGACGGCCGCGTGCTGGGCGAGTTCGAAGGTGACCCGGGCGCGCGCGTCGTGGTGAATGCCCATGATTCCTTCCCGCCGGCAGCGCCGCGCGACCTGCAGGCCGTGTATTCGGGCGTGGAGACGCAGCGCTCCATCGACCTGACGTGGACGCCGAACGACGATGCCGACCTGGCGGGATACCACGTCTACCGGCGCGAGGGCGCAGGCAACTTCGCACGCATCAGCTCCGAGGCGGCGCGCACGCCCTCATTCCGCGACACGAACGTGCAGCCCGGCCGGACGTATACCTATTCGGTGACCGCCGTCGACGAGCGCGGCAACGAGAGTCAGAGTTCACAGCCGGCCAGCGAAGGAGTGCCGCAGTGAGATATTGCCGCTTCCAGTACAAAGACGCACCCGCCTATGGCCTCATTGAAGCGGTCAAGGGCGAGGACGTGATCACGCGGCGCGTCACCTGGCTGCCCAATGGCGACAACGCGGTGTCACTCATAGACGCAATACCGCTGGCGACGGCCGACCTGCTGGCGCCCGTGGAACCATCCAAGATCCTGTGCGTAGGCCGCAATTATCGCGAGCACGCCAGTGAGCTGGGCAATGAAGTGCCTAAAGAGCCGCTCATCTTCCTCAAGCCGCCGTCTTCGGTCATCGGGCCGGGCGATAGCATTGTGCGGCCGCCGGAGTCGCTGACGCAGCGGGTGGATTTCGAGGGCGAGGTCGCCGTGGTCATCGGACGGCGGTGCCGGAACATGACCGAGGGCGACGATGGGCGAAAGTACATCCGCGGCTACACCTGCTTGAATGACGTGACGGCGCGCGACCTGCAGAAGAAAGATGGCCAGTGGGCCAGGGCAAAGGGCTTCGATACCTTCTGCCCGGTCGGCCCCATCGTGACCGATGAGATCGACTTGGGTAAAGGCGTAGAGGTCACGACCAAGCTGAACGGCGAGCAAAAACAGCATGGCAACACGACCGAGTTCATCTTTGACCTGGGTGTGGTCCTGCGCTATGTGAGCGCATTCTGCACCCTCGAGCCGGGGGACGTCATTTCGACGGGCACGCCAGCAGGCGTGGGCCCGATGAAGGCCGGCGACGTGGTGGAAGTCACCGTGGCGGGCATCGGCACGCTGCGGAATGTGGTGGAGTAAAATAGCTTTCCCATGCTCTTTTTCATCGACACCGCCAACCTCAAAGAGATCCGCGAAGCCAACGACCTCGGCATCCTCGACGGGGTGACCACCAACCCGTCGCTCATCGCCAAGAACCAGGACGGCAAGAGCTTCAAGGAGACGATCCTTGAGATATGCAGCGTGGTGGATGGGCCGGTCTCGACCGAGGTCATCGCCACCGACTGCGGCACCATGGTGAAAGAAGGCCGCGAGTACGCGGGATGGCACAAGAACGTGGTGGTGAAGCTGCCGACCACGCGCGACGGCCTCAAGGCTTGCAAGACCCTCACCAAGGAAGGCGTGAAGACCAATCTGACGCTGTGCTTCTCACCCAGCCAGGCGATCCTGGTGGCCAAAGCGGGCGCAACCTACGTAAGCCCGTTCATCGGGCGGCTGGATGACATCTCCCATGACGGCATGGAGATCATCCACCAGATCGTGAAGATCTATCGCAATTACGGCTACAAGACGCAGGTGCTCGCCGCTTCCCTGCGGCATCCCATGCATGTGGTGCAGTCGGCGCTGGCGGGCGCGCATGTGGCGACCATCCCCTTCAAGGTGCTGGACCAGATGTTCAACCACCCGCTGACCGACCGCGGCCTTGAAGCTTTCCTCAGCGACTGGAAGAAAGCGCAGAAGTAGTCCGGACGGTCCGGGGCCATGAACTCACTTCGTTATCTTCCCTATGCGGCGGCCGGGGTGGCCGCGCTCGGCGTCGGGCTGGGTTATTGGCTTTACGGCCGGCGCAAGACGCCGCAGCAGCTCGAGCAGGAGCGGCGCGCGCGCATCAACGCCACGGGCCGTATCACGGACGGCACCGTCATCGACGCGCAGGAGCTGCCCCACGATGGCAAGCCCGCGCAATATCTCATCTACCAGTACGACGTCGGCGGGGTGGCCTATGAGGCCTCCCAGGACGTGACCTACCTGCGCCAGTGGGTGGACCTGCATTCCTGCCGCATCGGACTGCCGGCGTCAGTGAAGTACGACCCCGCGAATCCCGGCAACTCCATCGTCATCTGTGAAGAGTGGAGCGGGCTGCGCAAGCGCTGACCGGCTGGGGCCCCGTCCGTCCCACGTTGTTAGAATGAAGACATAGATGGCCACTGACCTCACTCCGGTCGCGGCGTTCATCGCCGGGACGGTGTCGTTCCTCTCACCTTGCGTGTTGCCGCTGGTGCCGGGATACGTGTCGCTCATATCCGGAACGACACTTGACGAATTGCAGCAGGACGACCGGCGCAAGAGCCTGCTCGCGCCGGTGCTGCTCAAGTCGCTGGCCTTCATCGCCGGCTTCAGCGTGGTGTTCATCACGCTGGGCGCGGCCGCCACCGGCCTGGGGCAACTGACCTCGAATTACCGGCGGGAGCTCTCGATCGTTGCCGCCACGCTGATCATCCTGTTCGGGTTGCACCTGACCGGGCTGCTGCAGATCAAGTTCCTGCTCGCCGACAAGCGCATGCACAGCCTGGGTGGCGGCAAGAATGCGTTCGGGGCGTTCGCAGTGGGTTTTGCCTTTGCCTTCGGGTGGACGCCGTGCATAGGGCCCATCCTGGCGACCATCCTCGCGCTGGCCGCGGCGAAAGGCACGGTGATGGAAGGCATCTGGCTGCTGGCCATCTATTCGCTGGGGCTGGCGGTCCCGTTCTTGCTGACTTCGCTGGGCATCGAGCGCTTCCTGGCTTTCTACGCGAAGTTCCGGCGCCACCTGCACAAGGTGGAGGTCGCCAGCGGCGTGCTGCTCATCTTCATCGGCCTGCTGATCGGCTTCGACAAGTTCACCATCTTCAACCAGTACTTCGGCTTCCTGAACGATTTCGTCATCAAGCTGGAAAGGTTTTTCACCACGTGAAACGCAACACCATCGTTCTTATCGTTGTGGCCTTAACGGTCTCGGCCATGATCTACACCACCGCCAAGCGTTCGCGCGAGGCGGCGCTGAGCGGAGAGAAGCTGCTGGCCAGCGACAACATCGGCAAGCAGGCGCCCGATTTCGAGCTGATGTCGCTCGAGGGCAAGCCGGTAAAGCTCAGCGACTACCGCGGGCGTCCGGTGCTGGTGAATTTCTGGGCCACGTGGTGCGGCCCGTGCAAAATCGAGATGCCATGGTTCATCGAGCTGAAGAAGCAGCACGAGAGCTCGGGCTTTGAGATCATCGGCATCGCGATGGAAGACACGGAACCGGAAAAGATCGCCGAGTTCACCAAGCGCTTGGGCGTGAACTACGTGATCGTGAAGGGACGCGAGGCGGTGGCGACCGCGTACGGCGACGTGCAGGGCCTGCCCACGTCCTTCTACCTCGACCGCGAAGGCCGCATCGTAGCGCAACACGCCGGGCTGGTCGATCGGGCGCTCATCGAGCGCCACGTGCGTGAGGCGATCAACGGCAAAGCGGAGGGCGGCAAGTGAGGGTGAAGGCCGCAATCGCGTTTGTGTTGCTGACGCTGGCTGCGGCGGCGCAGCTCACCGGCAGCAAGTGGAACAAAGCGAGCTTCGTCACACTGGAGCCGTCGCCGGAGGTCACGCTGACGCGGGGCAAGCCGGCCAAGGCAGCGGTGCGCTTCCGGATTCAGGCGGGCTATCACGTGAACTCGAACCAGCCGCACAGCGACCTGCTGATCCCCACCGAGCTGAAGCTTGACGCGAACCCGGCGGTCTCGGTCGGCAAGATCGAATACCCGAAGGGCGAGGACTTCTCCCTGTCGTTCTCCAAGGAGAAGCTGAACGTCTACCAGGGTGACGTGACGATCCAAGTGCCGCTCTCTGCGGCGAAGGGCGCCAAACCCGGCGCTTATGTGCTGAAGGGGACCCTCCGCTACCAGGCCTGCAACGACAACGCCTGCTTCCCGCCCAAGGACGCGCCGCTCGAAATCACCGTGCGGGTGCGGTGATCACTCGCTGCGATAGTCCAGATTCTGGTCGATGCTGAGAGTACGCGGCATGGTGGCGTCAGGGCCGGAATAGGTAGCGCGCACGACGAACGAGTTCTCGCTCGTCTCCACCGCGTAAGAGTACGGCCCGCGCGAGTCGCCCACGTTGGTGTCGCCGCTCTCGCGCAGTTCCGCCAGCGAAGCATACTTCCCATTCATCGCGTGGTAGCGCCGCTCCGCCTGCGCGATTGCGAGGAGATCATTCCGCACGCCGGTCAGGTCGATGGCCGCCTTGGGCGACGACGCGCCGGGCACTCCGGTGGTGGTCGCCTGCTTGGAGTAGAGCCAAGCCCCGACCGCGACGGCGATCAACAAGCCGATAAATCCAACCGCTCGACCCATAAGCACCTCCAGCTATCTTTTCGCGATAGCAGCTTGCCGATAACGCCTATTCAGTACGCGGAAAAAGATGGTTGCGTAAAACAAGAAAGAAAACGGATACGTCAGCCACACAAAGTCGTCGCCATGAATCCCCTGGGGCGATAGCAAACTGGACACAATTACGGCTGGAATAAAGCCTGGAAGACAAGCAGCCTGAATTACTAAGGCTCCTAACTCCAGGAGAAGTGAATTCGATTCAAAATCCGCTAACAACCAGCTTGGAATGACGAGCGCGGCGGTCAAGAGCAGCGAGAGCCCGAAATTTCGATCTTGTTGATCGAAGACCACGCGCAGATTGTAAACCGATTACAGATTCGGCGCCCGCTTCAACCGCGTTACGGTCTTCTCGCGCCCCAACAGCGCCATCACCGCGAAGAGGCTGGGGGCGACGCCCTGGCCGGTGAGCGCCACGCGCGCGCCGTTGATCAGCGCACCGGCTTTGACGTTCTTCTCCGCGGCGAAGTCGCGCAGCGTCTGCTCGGTGGAGGCTTCGGTGAACTCCGTGGCTGCCGCGTAGCGCTCGGCGAGCTCGGCGAGCATCGTGCGCACCGCTGGGTCTTTCAGGAACTTCTCCACCGCGGCGGGATCGGTCTCATATGCGTCCATGAAGTAGCCGCGGAAGGTCCCGGCAAAGTCTTTGAGGCTGCGCGCGCGCGACTTCAGCAGGTCAACGGCCTGCATCAGCCATTTGTCGTCTTTAGAAGACGGCTGCACCCCGGCGGCGGCCCACTCTTCGCGCACCAGCGGCAGCAGGCGTTCGGCGGGATAGGCGCGGATGTATTCCGTGTTGAACCAGTCGAGCTTGGCGCGGTCGAAGACGGCGTTGGAGCGAGAGATGTTGTCCAGGCCGAAGGCCGCGATGAGTTCTTCGTCGCTCATGACCTCTTTGGACGAGTCCGCGGGCGTCCAGCCCAGCAGGGCGAGGAAATTACGGAATGCCTCCGGCACGATGCCTTCCTGCTTGTACGCGATCACGCTCGTCGCCCCATGGCGCTTGGAGAGACGCGTCTTGTCGGCGCCGAGGATGAGTGGCACGTGGGCGAAGATCGGCGGCGTGACGCCCAGCGCCTGGTACTGGAGGATCTGCTTCGGGGTGTTGGAGAGATGGTCTGCACCGCGGATGACGTGCGTGAGGCGCATGTCGATGTCATCGGCGACGACGCAGAGGTTGTACGTGGGGATGCCGTCTGACCGGAGGATGATGAGGTCCTCGATCTCCACGTTCTGGAACTCGACGTTGCCGAAGACCGCATCGGGCACGACCGTGGTGCCCGTTTCGGGAACAGCGAAGCGCACAGCCGCAGGTTCACCGGCGGCGCGGCGGCGGTCGGCCTCAGCGCGGTCAAGCTTGCGGCAGGTCTCGGGATACATCGGCGGACGCCCCGCGGCAGTAGCGGCGGCGCGGTCCGATTCGAGTTTCTCCTTCGAGCAGAAGCAGTAATAGGCGTGGCCGCTCGCGAGGAACTTGTCGACGGTCGCGCGGTAGAGGTCAAGCCGCTGGGACTGGTAGAACGGGCCCTCATCCCAGTCGAGGCCGAGCCAGGACATGCCGTCCAGGATCCCCTGCACCATCGCTTCGGAGGACCGCTCAAAGTCGGTGTCTTCAATGCGCAGGATGAAGGTGCCTTTCATCTTGCGGGCAAACAGCCAGTTGAACAGGGCGGTGCGGGCCCCGCCTACGTGGAGGTAGCCGGTGGGAGAAGGGGCAAAACGGACGCGGACAGGAGTGCCAGTGCTCATAGAAGAATAAGGACTTAGGCCAAAACTTTGATGTTACGGAAGCGTGCTGAAAGGCGCAAGGCGTTCAGCATCATGCCCGGCTGAAGAATGCATTGACCATTCATCCCACCCGACATACCATTCTGAGCCACCAGCAGCTCCAGCCGCAGGCCCCTGTGCCTTCCGTGAGCGCCGGATCAAGGCCATGGACCAGAACCTGCTTCGATTCATCGTGATCGTGCCCGGCGCGCTGGCGCTGGTCCTGTTCATAGTCTTCACTTATATCTACCGCCAGATCCGCGAGCCGTACTTCCACGCCTGGCAATGGGGCTGGGCGGCGTACAGCATCTCCTACGCGTTCCTCGCCTGGTACCTGCTGCGGACCGAACCGCGTGACTTTACCGCCATCCTGCTGCTGGGCGCGTCAAAGTTCTTCTTTGCCGCGATGGCGATGGCGATCTTCGTCTCGACCCGCATGGTCGATGCGCGCTACCGCTTCCGCTGGTATGACGCGGCGCTGGGCGCGGGGTTGGCGCTGTGGGTAACGCTGACGGCGCCGCTGTCGGTTGCGCGGAATGCACCCATCCAGTTCAACGGCGTCCCGGCGGACCCCGAGATCGGCTTTTGCGGCCTGCTGCTGTTCTGCGCGTTCGCGTTCCTGCGCATCGGGAACCGGATACGGTCGTTCGCCTTCCGCCTGCTCTCGCTGGCCGTCACCAGTTGGGCGGCGCTGTTGGCGATCCGGCAATTCGACCTGGGCCTGGCGGAGTACTTCGGCGGCGCAGGGCACATGCTCGGGCCGCTGCCGCAGACGATGATCGGCATCGCGATGCTCACGGTGCTCTATGAGAACGAGCGCCGCAACCTGCAGGAGAACCTGCTCGCGTTCTCGCACCTGGAAGTGGATTTCAGCCGGGTGTTGTCGCTGGAGGAGCTGCAGCCCAGCGTGGAAAAGCTTTTGCGGCGGCTTTCGACGCTCACGCGCGCCGAGCAAGTGCTGCTCTACGTGCTGGAGCCGTTCCGCAGCGTGCTGCCGTGCGGGCAGCTCGGCTTCCCGCCGGATTTCATCCAGCGCTTGGAGAATGAAGTCGGCCAAGCGATGGGCTCGCTGCTGCGGATCCGCAGCGCGGACTCGCATGCCCAGTGGCAGGAGTTGCCGCTCACCGTTTTGCGCTCGCAGGCGGACCCGCACCTAGTCCGGCTGGCGGAGATGCTGGAGGGGCTGCAGATCCAGTCAGTCACGGTGATGGCCATCGAGACCCGCGACCGGGAGTTGGGCGTGCTGTTGCTGCCGCAGAAGCGCGCTTCGCAGTTGGGCGCGTCGCAAGTGGGACTGCTGATGAGCCTGGCGTTACAGTTGGGCACCACGCTGGAGAAGTACGCGCTGCTGCACGAGTCACAGCGGCGGACGAAGGAGTTCCAACTCCTCACCGAACTCGGACAAGTGGTGACTTCGCGCCTTGACCAGGACGAAGTCCTGAAGGCCATCCATCGCGAGCTGAGCCGTCTGATCAATGTTGACACCTTCTACGTCGCTTTCCAGGAGAGCAGCCGCATCCGGATGGAGTTTGAGACGGAGGGCGGCAAGCCGCAGCCGAAGCGCGAACGTCCGGTCAGCAACGGCTTCACCGAGCACATCATCCGCACCGGCCAGCCCTTGCTCATCGAACAGGACCTGGAGGAGGTGCGCGACCGGCTGGGCGTGCAGCGGATCGGGCGCCCCGCGCGGAGCTTCTGCGGCGTGCCCATCATCCACAGCGGCACGACCATCGGGATGATGGCGGCGATGCACTACGAGCTGGAGAACATTTACCACGAGCGCGACCTGGAACTGATGGAGAACGCCGCGGGGCAGCTCGCGGTGGCCATCGAGAACGCGCGCCTGTTCGCCCAGGAGCAGCGGCGCTCGCGCTACCTGGCGTTCCTGAACAGCGTGTCCAGGATAGCCATCTCCAGCCAGGACGCGGACAAGATGCTGGCGGAGATCGTGATACACATCCAGCAGAACTTCCATTTCGACCACATCGGCGTCGGCATCCTGGACTACAACGCCAAGGAGATCGAGATCAAGGCGGAGGCCGGCACCACGGCCAAGGCGTTCGGCAAGCGCATCCCGCTGGGCGTGGGCATCATGGGGAAAGTGGCGCGCACCAACCAGCGGGCGCTGGAGCAGGGCAAGGGCGAGCACCTGCTGGGTATCCTGCCGGAATCGCGCTCGGTGCTGTGCATCCCGATCGCGTATGGCGAGACACTGCTGGGCATCCTGAACGTCGAGAGCCGCAGCGAGAACGCGTTCCAGGAGGAAGAGATCCTGATCCTCCAGACCCTGGCGGACCTGCTCTCCACCGCGCTGCACAACGCCTTCGTCTTCCAGAAGATGGAGCACCAATCCATCACGGACTCGCTCACCGGCATCAAGACACGGCGCTACTTCACCGAGGCTTTGCTGTCAGAGTTCAAGCGTGCGTCGCGTTCGGGGCGGCCGTTCAGCGTGGTGCTGATCGACCTGGACCACTTCAAGGAAGTCAACGACACGCTGGGACATCTGGAAGGCGACCTGGTGCTGAACCGCATCGGGCGGCTGCTGGACCAGAAGGTGCGCCAGTCGAACGTTGTGGCGCGCTATGGTGGCGATGAATTCATCGTGCTCATGCCGGAGACCGGAGTGGAGCAGGCGTGCATCCTCTCCGAGCGCTTGCGGCTGTGGATCGCGACCGACCCCATGCTGAACGAGCGGCATGTGACGGGCAGCTTCGGCGTGGCTGAGTTCCCGCTGCATGGCGCCTCGGTGGATGACATCATCCGTGAAGCTGACGCGGGCATGTACCTCTCGAAGCGTGCCGGCGGAAACAAGGTCTCCAGCCCGCAGCCCAACCTCCAACGCGACGACCAGAGCGAAGAGCGCAGGATGATCGCGGCGCACCTGGATAACCTGCTGCAGCGCGAGTACATCCCGAATGCGTCGGAGTTGGTCACGGCCCTGCGGCGCTTTGCCGATTATGTCGCGCCGGAGAAGTTGCGCGACGTCCTGCTGGAAGCCCTACGCACCATCAACCAGACGGTGGAGATGCGGGAGATGCATTCGCAGGGGCACGGCGACACCGTCGCCAGCTACGCCCAAGCCATCGCGCGTGAACTTTCATTCGGCGAGCGCGAGCTGGAGGACTTGGCCTTTGCCGCGCAGGTGCATGACGTCGGCAAGATCGTGGTGCCGGAACGCATCCTGAACAAGCCCACCGCGCTGACCTTCGAGGAGTTCCAACTGATGAAGTCTCACGCGGCCGTCGGGGCGGAGCTCATCGAGACCATCCCGGAGAGCCGCGACATGCGCGACTGGATCCGCTACCACCAGGAGCGCTACGACGGCGGCGGATATCCCAAAGGCCTGAAGGGCGAAGAGATCCCGCTGGGCGCCCGCATCATCGCGGTGGCAGAGGCCTACGTGAATATGACGACGGAGCGCGCCTACGCCGAAGGCCGATCACCAGCCGAGGCGATGCACGAGCTGGAGCGCGCGAGCGGCACGCAATTCGACGGCATGCTGGTCCGCATCCTCATCCGCCAGCTCAAGGGACAGAAGAGCTCAGCGAACGTCTAACGGCGTTTCTTCGCCGTTTTCCTGACCAGCAACAATGCGACATGGGCGATGGCGGCATTGTCCGTGCCCATGCCCTCGGGCGTCTTGGCCTTGATGCCGACCGCGTCCGGTGAAATACCCAGCAGCCTGGCGACATTGGCTTTGATCTTGGCCGCGTGCGGGCCGATCTTGGGCTTGTCGAGGATCAGCGTGGAATCAACGTTGCCAACGGCGTAGCCCGCCCGCTTCATCTGCTTCAGCGCTTCCGCGAGGAAGATGGCCGATTTCGCACCCTTCCACTTCGGGTCCGAGGGCGGGAAGTAGCTGCCGATGTCGCCCGCCGCGAGCGCGCCCAGGATGGCGTCCGTGATGGCATGCAGCAGGACGTCACCGTCCGAGTGGCCGGATAGGCCCTTGGGATGGGGCAGGTGCACGCCACCGATCATCAGGGGAATGCCTTTTTTAAACTCGTGTGAGTCCCAACCGTAACCAATGCGCATACGCTAAAAACCTTTCGCCGCTGATGAACGCTGATGAACGCTGATTTTTTTGCGTTCGTTGTCAAAGGCCAATCTCCTGACCTGTGGCTTCGGACCAAAATTCAGCAGGAGAGCTATCTCAAGCTCCGTTGCGCGCAGGTAGTTGAGAGTCTGAGCTTCATGCGCGGATTCGAGGGCTCGTACCGCCTTAAGTTCAAGGAGCAGAGCCTTTTCGACAACGAGATCGGCGCGAAAATCTCCAACGAGCCTTTCGCGAAACCAGACGCCGATAGGAATCTCGGTTTGGACCTGCAGGCCGGCTGCTTCCAAAGCCACCGTCATCGCCTTTGCATACACTGATTCGAGAAAGCCAAACCCGAGCTCATTGTAGACGTCGTAGTACACACCGATGACCCTGTCGGTGAGGGCGCTATATCGGAATTCGGCCTTGATCCGGTTTTGGTCAGCGTTCATCAGCGTTAATCAGCGGCCAGCGTCTCTCGCATACAACTCAGCAACTTCCATGTCTGCCGGCGTAGTGATCTTGATGTTCCGCGGCGAGCCCATCACCACCGCCACGGTGTAGCCCGCACGCTCCGCGAGCGACGCTTCATCAGTGCCGGTGAAGTGGTCGGCGGTGGCGTCATCGAAGGCCTTTTTCAGGATGCGGAAGCGGAAGCCTTGAGGCGTCTGGGCCATCACGACGCGCTCGCGCGGGATGGTCGAGGTGATGATGGCGCCATCGGCGGTGCGGTCGACCTGCTTGATGGTGTCTACAGCGGGGAGTCCGGCTATGGCCGCGTGGTGCTTCTCGACGGCGTGGATCACGTCTTCGATGATCGTCCGCGTGACGAAGGGCCGCACTCCGTCATGGACCAGGACGATGTCGTCGCCGTCGGCCTTTAGCCTGGCCAGCGCGTTGGCCACGGATTCCTGGCGGTTCTCGCCGCCGACAACCAGTTCGACGCGGCTGGCAAAGCTCTCCTCATTGAGCCGCTTCTGGAAGCCCGCGATCTCGTTCTTGCGCAGCGCAACATAGATGCGGTCCACCTGTGGGCACTCGGCGAAGCGGCGCAGCGTGTGGATGAGGATGGGCTGGCCCGCAAGCTGGGTGAACTGTTTGGAGGGCGCAGCCGCCTTGCCCGCGGCCATGCGGGTGCCGAGTCCGGCAGCCGGGATGATGGCGTAGACCTTCATGCAAAGGCGAAAGTATAGCAGCCGCAGCGGGCGGCCTTCGCCGCCCCGTTGTAACATCGTGCGCATGGTGGAGGCGCTGGCCAAAGATATCCGGGAGCGGAACCTGCTGCGCGCAGGTGACCGCGTCGGTGTGGCCGTCTCCGGCGGAGCCGATTCCGTGGCGCTGCTGCGCGCGCTGCACGAGCTCCAGCAGGAACTCGGCGTGGTTCTCACCGTGGTGCATTTCCACCATGGCATCCGCGGCGCCGAGGCCGACAAGGACGAAGTCTTCGTGGCAGAACTGACCCAGAGGTTGGGCTTCGAGTGCGTCATCGGCCGAGGCGACGTGCCCCGGCACGCGCAACTCTCACGCCAGAGCGAAGAGACCGCCGCCCGCGAGCTGCGGTACCGCTTCTTTGAGAGTGTGCTGCGGTCGGGCGCGGTGGACCTCATCGCGACGGCGCACACCATGGATGACCAGGCGGAGACGATGTTGATGCGCCTTATCCGCGGCGCGGGGCTGCGCGGGCTGGCCGGCATTCACGCAGTGAAGGACGGGCGCCGCTACGTGCGGCCAATGCTCGGTATCCGCCGCAGCGACGTCGAGAGCTACTTGCGGAAACTGAAGCAGGACTGGCGCGAAGACGCGACCAACGAAGAGCGCAAGCACTTCCGCAACCGCTTGCGGCATGAGCTGCTGCCGCGCCTGAAGGAGCTGAACCCGAATGGGGTCGAGGTGCTGGCCCGGACCGCCGGCATCGCGCAGGGCGAGGAAGAGTACTGGGCGGCCGAGGTGGCCCGCCTTCTACCGATGGTCGCACTCCCTGGCAAGCCGACCCGGGGCGGCGGGCGCGCATCGTCTCCCGCGGATGAGACCATCGCCTTCGACCTGGAGAAGATGAATAAGTATCCGGTCGCCGTGCAGCGCCGGCTGCTGCTGGAGGTGCTGCGCCGGCGCGGGGTCGACGCCGACTCCGAACACATCGAGGCCTTGCTCGCCCTTGTGCGGGGCAAAGCCAAGGCCGCCGACCTGCCGGAGGGTTGGCGCGGCGTGCGGAGCTTCCGGGAGCTGCGCATCGAGAAGGCTTCCGCGCCGGAGCCCAAGGGTCAGGCTTACGAGCATCCTCTGCCGGTCCCGGGCGAAGCCGCCATCGGGGAGATTAAACTCTTGGTTCAGGCGCGATTGGAGCATGTCCCACCCGGGGACGGGGCGTATAATTCCGGCCAAGTCGCGGGCGAACTGCTGCTGCGTGATGGGTTTAGCGGCACCTTGACGGTCCGCAACTGGCGCGCCGGAGACCGCTTTTGGGCCGGGAACAGCAAGTCCACCAAGAAAGTGCAGGATGTGCTGCAGCAATTGAAGGTGCCTGCAGCCGCGCGCAAGAGTTGGCCGGTGGTGGCGCTGGGCGACGAGATCATCTGGGTACGCGGCGCCAGGCAACGCCCGGTGCGAGTCGGATTCCGGGGGCAGTTTTCGCGGGTAGTCGTTGAAGCCAGGGAGCTCGAGTAAGGGATCGGGGGCAGACTTGCCAGAAGCTAATCCGAAGATAAAGAAGACATTGTTCACCAGCGAGCAGATCCAGAAGCGCGTCAACGAAATCGCCCGCCAAGTCAGCAAGGACTATGAAGGCAAGAGCCTGAACGTGGTCTGCGTGCTGGAGAACGGCTTCATGTTCATGGCGGACTTTGTGCGCCAGCTCGACCGCCCGGTCGTCTGCCAGTTTGTCCGCCCTGAGCTCAAGGACACGCTCAAGGGCACCACCGCCACCACCGAGATCTTTTTTACGCCGGAGGTGGACGTCTCCGGCAAGAACATCCTGCTCATTGAGGCGCTGGTGCAGAGCGGGGTGACCAGCGAGTTCCTGATCCGCAACTTCACGAGCCGGGGCGCCGCCACGGTGAAACTGGCCGCCCTGCTGGACAAACAATCGGAGCGCAAAGTAAGCCTCACGCCCGACTACCTCGGGTTCCTGCTCGACGAGTCCTACGTGGTGGGCTATGGGCTGGGTGCCCCACAGGTAGGGCGTAACCTGCCCTACATCGGGGCGATCGCGCAGGACTAGCATCTAGGCGATATCGCCCAGAACCCCGGCTTTTTCATCGGATTCCGGCATTTTTCCGGCTTTTTCCGCCGGCCGGCGCGTTCCCGAGCCCCTAAAAAAGGTAGAATTCTCTGGAGCAGTTCCATCGCTTTAGTCGTCTAAGCATCTATATAGCGAGTAAGAGCGAGTGGCCCTCCCCTCCCCTGGAAAAGAGCGGCTGGCAGCATGTTTTTTTTCGCGCTCAGATGGCGCGATGTTTTCCCGCTCCCGGGGTTTTGGTTAGCAAGGTTTCAAGGAGTCTTTTAAGTGAATTCAACGTTTAAGCAGATCGTCACTTGGATCGTCCTCGCCATTGCGGCGATGTCGCTGTGGTACCTGGTGATGAAAAGTTCCACCGGTCAGAAGGAATCCGAGCTCAGCTTCACCGAGTTCATGGCCCGCGTGGAGCGCGGCGAAGTCCGCAGCGCCACCATCAAGGGCAGCGATGTCCGCGGCAAGCTCACTGACGATAAGCAGAGCTACCGCACGGTAGTCCCGGCCAATTATCCCGAGATGTACAAGACGCTCCGCGACAAGGGCGTCAACGTCGACGTTGTGGATCCGCAGGCGGGCCTCTGGCTCAGCGTGCTGATCAATACACTTCCCTTCCTGCTGATCATCGGCTTCTGGATCTTCATGATGCGCCAGATGCAGGCCGGAGGTAACAAGGCGCTCTCGTTCGGCAAGAGCCGCGCGCGCCTGCTTTCCATGCAGCAGAAGAAGATCACGTTCAAGGACGTGGCCGGCGTGGATGAGGCCAAGGAAGAGCTGCGCGAGATCATCGAGTTCCTGCGGGAAGCGCAGAAGTTCCAGAAGCTGGGCGGACGCATCCCCAAGGGCGTGCTGCTGGTCGGGCCTCCGGGCACCGGCAAGACGCTGCTGGCGCGCGCCGTGGCCGGCGAGGCGAACGTTCCTTTCTTCTCCATCTCCGGCTCGGACTTCGTGGAGATGTTCGTGGGCGTGGGCGCAAGCCGCGTGCGCGACCTGTTCGAGCAGGGCAAGAAGAACGCGCCCTGCATCATCTTCATCGACGAGATCGACGCGGTCGGCCGCCATCGCGGCGCCGGCCTGGGCGGCGGTCACGACGAGCGCGAGCAGACGCTGAACCAGTTGCTCGTCGAGATGGACGGCTTTGAATCCAACGACGGCGTGATCCTCGTCGCGGCCACCAACCGGCCGGACGTGCTCGACCCGGCGCTGCTGCGTCCCGGACGCTTCGACCGCCGCGTGGTCGTCGACCTGCCGGATGTCCGCGGGCGTGAAGAGATCCTGCGCGTGCATACCCGCAAGATCCCCATGGGAGAAGATGTGGACCTCAGCGTCCTGGCGCGCGGCACACCGGGCTTCAGTGGCGCCGACGTGGCCAACATGGTCAATGAAGCGGCCCTCATCGCGGCGCGCTTCAATCGCAAGGCCGTCATCATGAATGACTTTGAGCTGGCCAAGGACAAAGTCATGATGGGCGCCGAGCGCAAGAGCATGATCCTCACCGACAAGGAGAAGAAGGTCACGGCTTACCACGAGGCCGGCCACACGGTGGTCGCCGCGTTCCTGCCGGACGCCGATCCGCTCCACAAGGTGACGATCATCCCGCGCGGCATGGCGCTGGGCGTGACGGTGCAGTTGCCGGAAGGCGACAAGTACAACTACACCAAGGAGTACCTGGAAGCGCGGCTGGCCACGCTGATGGGCGGGCGCCTGGCCGAGGAGATCTTCCTCAACCAGATGTCCACGGGCGCGGGCAATGACATTGAGCGCGCGACCGACCTGGCGCGGCGCATGGTCTGCGTCTTCGGCATGAGCAAGCTGGGGCCGCTGACCTTCGGCAAGAAGGAAGAGCAGATCTTCCTCGGCCGGGAGATCGCGCAGCACCGCGACTACAGCGAGGATACGGCCATCAAGATCGACCAGGAAGTCTCGCGCATCATCAGCGAGTCCTATGAGCGTGCCAAAGACATCCTGATCACGCATCGCGACCTGCTGGTAAAGGTCGCCGAAGCGCTGCTCGACCGCGAGGTGCTCGATGCCAGCGAAGTGCGGATGATCCTCGAGGGCAAGGACCTGCCGCCGCGCCCGCCGGTGGATGGCGCCAAGGCTGACAATACGGTGCAGGTGCTCAAGCCCGAGCGCAAACCGGTAACTGGTGGTGAACCCGCTCCGGCATAAACGCTGGGCGACGCAAAAGTTAAGGGCGACGCCTTTCGACGTCGCCCTTCTTCTTTTTTGTCGATGCCGCTACCCGGCGAAGGCAGCCCCGATGCCGGAGAAGACCAAAGTGATCGCCAGCCACCAGCCGAAGACGATGGCATATGCGGTTCCCTGCTTCACCTTGCCCACCACGGCAAAGCCGATGGAGCAAAGCACCAGGGTCCAGATCATGAAGACGTCCACTGCGGAGGCGACGCCGTACAGGAACCGCGGCGTATCGTTCACGCTGAGAAAGTATCCAAGGTTCGTGCCGATGGGATTCTGGATGAAGAACTCCTCCGGCACCTTCATCATGAGAATGAGGATGGCCAGCACGCTCTTCACGATGCCGGGCAGGGCGGAATAAATGACGATGGCCAGCGACTGGCCGAAGGTCACATCGGCCCCGCTGCCAAAGCTGAATGTGCCCCAGAGCAGCAGCGCGATGATCACGAATCCGATGAGTGACAGCACCGGGAAGGCATAGGACATGTACTTGGTGATGGTCACCTGCTGCGCCATGATCGCGTCGCGGCGCTCCGCGGGAATCTGCTCCATGCGCGCCTGCTGCGAAGCCGGCGCCATTTTCAGGTTGCCCTCGAAGACAGCGTCCCATCCCACGCGCTGGCCCACCGTGTAGCAGAAGGCCAGCCCGAACGCGAAGATCAGCAACCATGCCGGCAGCCAGTTGGAGCTGCGTTTGATGTCGGCAAAGGTCTTGCTCGGTGCCGTGAAGGTGTTGATGATGCGCTCGACGTGGGAAAGCCGCGGCGTGGACGCTTCGGGTGCGAGCGGGGTATCGGCTGCGCTCATGTGCTTCTCCTGGGAATCAGGGATGTCAGTCTGGACTACGCCTGGGCCGGCGAAAAAGACGCACTGGGGATTCTGGCGCGGATTGTAGCAGGAACTCAGCGCACAGCCGCGAGTTCCGGCGTCGCTTCCAGCAGCGTGCGCGTGTAGGGGTGCTGTGGCGCGCGGGTGATCTGCTCGGTCGGGCCGATCTCGACTATCTTGCCCGCTTTCATCACCGCGATGCGGTCGGAAAGATAGCGGACCACCGGCATCGAGTGCGAGATGAACAGGTAGGTCAACTGAAAGTCCTTCTGCAGGCGCTGCAGCAGGTTCACGATCTGCGCGCCGACGCTGACGTCCAGCGCGGAGACGGGTTCATCGGCGACGATGAACTTCGGCTTCAGCGCCAGCGCGCGCGCGATGCCGATGCGCTGCCGCTGCCCGCCGGAGAACTCGTGCGGGTAGCGCGGGATGGCGGACTCGTCGAGCCCGACGGCGCGCAGCAACTCCGCCGCGCGGCCCGCCGTGCTCTCCCCGTGGATGACCAGCGGCTCGGTGATGATCTCGCCCACCCGCATGCGCGGATTCAGCGACCCGAATGGGTCCTGGAAGATGATCTGCATGTTGCGGCGCAGGCGGCGCAGCTCGCCTCCGGATGCGGCGAGCAGGTCAGCGCCCTCAAAACGGATGCAGCCGGAGGTCGGCTCGATCAGGCGCAGCAGCATGCGTCCCAGGGTCGTCTTGCCGCAGCCGGATTCGCCTACGAGGCCCAGCGTTTCGCCGGCGGCGATGCTCAGGTCTACGGCGTCGACGGCAGCGAAGCTGCGGTCGCCGGCAGGAAAGATCTTGGTGAGCCCTTCGACCTCGACAAGCGCCATGCCCGGAAGTCTATCAGGCGGCTTCCTGGTGGGGACGGGGCAGCGGGAACGGCAGGACCTCGCTGGCCGGACGCATATCTTCCCGGACCGGGCGCAGCCGGCGCAGGGCGAAGATCAGCGCCGCAAAGGTCACCACCACCTGCCACGGCGGCAGGAGCACGGATTTCAGCTCCGTGCGGATGGCTTGGGGCGAATCCCAGCGGAGGCTTTCGAAGGTCGCGTTGGCTGACGTTGCAGCCTGCCGGGCGGGTTCGTCCCATCCGACCCGAGCCGGGCCATATTGCACCCGCGGCTTCTGGGCCTCACGGATGAGCCGGGGCAGGTCGGGATCCACGGACTCCGCGAATGCTGGCGCCCACGTCAGCACCAGCAGGATCGGCAAGATGGACAGCTTCAGGCGCACCGGGGATTAGATGGGACTAAGAGGAAGCGCGTTGTCGCGGAAAAAGACCGTTTTTGCGCCAAAACTGCTGGAAAAACAGTGATTTTATGCGGGTTCCCGCGTAGGGGCGCGTGCTACAATTTTTGAGGAAATCTCCGCCAACGAGGGCAATTTTTGGCAGAACGCGTGATACAGGTCGCCCCGTCGATCCTCTCGGCCGACTTTAGCCGCTTGGCCGGGCACGCGAAGCAGGCGATCGAGGGCGGCGGCACCTTGCTGCACGTCGACGTGATGGACGGGCACTTCGTACCGAACATCACCATCGGGCCGCCGGTAGTGGCCTCGCTGCGCAAGGCAGTCGACGTCCCACTGGACTGTCACCTGATGATCGAGAACCCGGACCAGTACATCCCGGCGTTCGCGGACGCGGGCGCGGACTGGATCTCGGTCCACCAGGAGACTTGCCCCCACCTGCACCGCACGTTGCAGCTCATCAAGAGCAGGAGCCTGCGCGCGGGCGTGGTCATCAACCCGGCGACCCCCATCGGCGCAATCACCGAGGTGCTGGACATGGTGGATTTCGTGCTGGTGATGTCGGTGAATCCCGGCTTCGGCGGGCAAAAATTCATCCCGGCTTCGCTCGAGAAGGTGCGGAAGCTGGCCGCTATCCGCACGGCCATCGGGAACAGCTTCAAGATCGAGATCGACGGTGGAGTGGACCAGAACACCGTAACGGACATCGTGCGAGCGGGCGCAGACGTGCTGGTGGCCGGTAACGCCATCTTCGGCACGGGCGACCCGCGGCTCAACACTGAACGGCTCTTGAAGGCCGCTCAGGAAGCAACTCTGGCCCGGGTCTAGGGTCGAAAAGGTTTGGTGATCATGTTTCGTCGCAATCTTCTTCTCTCCCTCGTCGTCGCGCTGGCCCTGTTGGCCACCGGCTGCAAGAACAAGACGCAGAACCCCATTGCAGACGTCGACTCCAAGCAGCCGGACAAGGTGCTGTTCGACCGCGCCATGGACGCGCTCAAGCGCAACAAGTTCGACGTGGCGCGCCTCACGCTGCAGACCCTGATCAACACCTACCCGGACTCCGAATACATCGCGCGCGCCAAGCTGGGCGTGGCTGATTCGTGGCTCGCGGAGGGGACTTCGGCGGCGCTGGCCCAGGCGGAGGTCGAGTACAAGGACTTCCAGACCTTCTTCCCCAACATGCCGGAGGCGGCCGAATCGCAGTTGAAGGTGGCCGAGATCCACTTCCGCCAGATGGAGAAGCCGGACCGCGACTACACGCACGCCAAGCGCGCGGAAGACGAATACCGGCAACTCATCCTCCAGTACCCGGACAGTGTGCTGGTGGACCAGGCCAAGACGAAACTGCGCATGGTGCAGGAGGTGCTCGCCGAGCGCGAGTTCCGCATCGGCCGCTTCTACTACATGCGCGAGTCGTGGCCGGCGGCCATCGCGCGCCTGAAGTCCCTGGTGGACGCCTATCCGCTCTACAGCCAGGTGGATGAGGCACTGTTCATGCTGGGGCAGTCGTATGAATCGCAGATGGAGCTGATCCGCAGCACGCGCGCCGACGAGGCGACCAAAGCCCGCTTCCTCAACGCGCTCAAGAAAGACGCCGGCGCGGCGTATGCCAAGATCCTGACCCGCTATCCCGCGATGATGCGCGCCGATTCGGCGCGGGAGCGCTTGAAGGAATTGAACCTGCCGGTGCCGGAACCGACCGCCGAGATGCTGGCCCAGAACAAGGCGGAAGAAGAAAGCCGTGGCGACACCGGCACCATGGGCCGGGTCATGCTGAACTTCAAGAAGCGGCCGGACATGGCGCGTACCGCGACCGTCGGCGAGCCGACCCTGAGCGACCCGCAGCAGACCAGCGCCACGGAGATCGTGAAGCAGATGGTGTCGTCAGCGACTGCTGCGGACAATCAGAAGGTGACGGTCGAGACTATCAAGGATGCGCCGGAAAACCAGCCGGTGCCGCGCTCGGAGCCGCCCAGCGGTGAAGCGCCGCTACCGCCGCCCAACCCGACCAACGACGTGAATGTCGGCGACGGGGCCGCCACTCAGGGTGAGTCCTCCTCGAGCAGCAGCACGGGGGAATCAAGCAGCAAGAAGAAAAAGAAGAAGGGATTCCGCAAGCTTATCCCGTTCGGCAACTAAGCCAACGCACCCTCTAGAGAGAAACCCCGCCTGATGGCGGGGTTCTTTCTTGCGCATTGCTCTACGCCACTACCTTCGTGCCACTGGGCTTCTTGCCGCCGGTGCGAAAGGTCATCTTACGGGCACCGACGTCGCCGTCGACGACCACGCGGTCACCGGCCTGCACCTCGCCTTCCAGCAGCTTCAGCGCCAGCGGGTCCTGGATCAGGCGCTGGATGGCCCGCTTGAGCGGCCGAGCGCCGTAGGCGCGGTCGTATCCCTCCATGAAGAGCAGCTCCTTGGCTTCCGGCGTGAGCTCCAGCTCGATCTTGCGGTCGGCCAGCAGCTTGCGGAGGTCCGCAAGGCGCAGTTCGGCGATCTGCATCAGTTGCGCCTCACCCAGCGGGTTGAAGACCACCACGTCGTCCACGCGGTTCAGGAACTCCGGCCGGAAGTGCGCCTGCAGAGCGGCCGTCACCTTCTCCCGGGCCTCTTCGAAGTCCTCCGGCGTGCGCAGGTTCTCGGCCTGCAGGTGCACGGAGCCGATGTTCGACGTCATGATGATGACCGTGTTCTTGAAGTCCACGGTGCGGCCCTTGGAGTCGGTCAGGCGGCCGTCGTCGAGGATCTGGAGGAAGATGTTAAAGACGTCGGGATGCGCCTTCTCGATCTCATCGAACAGCAGCACGGCGTACGGACGGCGGCGCACCTGCTCGGTGAGCTGGCCGCCTTCATCAAAACCGACGTAGCCCGGAGGCGCGCCGATGAGCCGCGCCACCGCGTGCTTCTCCATGTACTCGGACATGTCGATGCGGATCATGGCGTGCTCGTCATCGAATAGGAACTCGGCGAGTGCCCGGGCGGTCTCCGTCTTGCCGACACCGGTGGGGCCCAGGAAGATGAATGAGCCGATGGGCTTGCGCGGGTCACTCAAACCGGCACGCGACCGGCGGATGGCATTGGCCACGCGCTCCACGGCGTTGTCCTGCCCCACGACCCGCAGCCGCAGGCGGTCTTCCATCTGCACCAGCTTCTTCACTTCGCCCTCGAGCATGCGGCTGACAGGGATGCCGGTCCACTTGCTGACGATGCGGGCGATGTCCTCCTCATCCACCTCTTCCTTGAGCAGGCGCGAGGTCTCACCATCCGCGGCGGCGCCGGCCTTCGCCAGCTCCTCCTCGGCCTGGCGTAGCAAGCCATAGCGGATCTCCGCCACGCGCTGCAGGTTCCCCTTTCGCTCTTCCTGCTGCTCTTCCAGCTTCAGCTTCTCGATGCGCTCCTTCAGGCCGCGGATATGCGCGATGGTCTTCTTTTCCTTCTCCCAGCGCAACTTCAGCGCGGACGACTGCTCACGGATGCCCGCCAGCTCTTTCTCGACGAGCTTCAGCCGCTCCCTGGAGTTGGGATCGCTCTCTTTTTTCAGGGCCTGGCGCTCGATCTCCAGTTGCGTGGCCTTGCGCTCCAGCTCGTCGATCTCCGTAGGCATGGAGTCGATCTGGATGCGCAGCGACGCCGCTGCTTCATCCACCAGGTCGATGGCCTTGTCCGGCAGGAAGCGGTCAGCGATGTAGCGGTGGGAGAACGTCGCCGCAGCCACGATGGCGGCGTCCTTGATGCGGACACCGTGGTGCACCTCGTACTTCTCCTTCAGGCCGCGGAGGATGGCGATGGTGTCTTCCACGGTCGGCTCGCCGACCATGACGACCTGGAAGCGGCGCTCGAGGGCCGCGTCCTTCTCGATGTACTTGCGGTATTCGTTGAGCGTGGTGGCGCCGATGGCGCGCAGCTCGCCCCGCGCGAGCGCCGGCTTCAGCATGTTGGAGGCGTCGATGGCGCCCTCCGCGGCGCCGGCCCCGACCAGCGTATGCAGCTCGTCGATGAACAGGATGATCTGCCCTTCTGATTCCTCGATCTCCTTCAGCACGGCCTTCAGGCGGTCTTCGAACTCGCCGCGATACTTCGCGCCGGCGAGCATCGCGCCCAGGTCAAGGCCGACGACGCGCTTCTGGCGCAGGACCTCCGGCACATCGCCGGAGATGATGCGCTGCGCCAGGCCCTCGACGATGGCAGTCTTGCCTACACCCGGCTCGCCGATGAGCACGGGGTTGTTCTTGGTGCGCCGCGAGAGTACCTGCACCACGCGGCGGATCTCGTCGTCGCGACCGATGACGGGGTCGAGCCTGCCCTTGCGCGCCAGCTCGGTCAGGTCCTTGGCGTAGCGCTGCAGCGCCTGGTACTTGGCTTCAGGATTCTGGTCGGTGACGCGCTGCGTGCCGCGCACGCTGGTCAAGGCCTTCAGGATAGCGGCATGGTCGGCGCCATGCGCGGCCAGCAGCTTCTGCGCGGCATCATTCTTCAGGCTGGCGATCGCAAGCAGGAGGTGCTCGGTCGAGACGTACTCGTCCTTGAACTGGTCGGCTTCCTTGAAGGCGCCGTCGAGACCGCGGGAGAGCTCCTGGGAAAGGCTCGGCTGCGCGTGCGCGCTGCCGGTGAGCTTGGGCAGCTTCTCGATCTCACGCTGCGCCTCTGCCCCGACCACGTCCGCGCTGGTGCCGATCTTGGCCAGCACCGGCGCCACGATGCCTTCCTTGTCGGTGGTGAGCGCCGCGAGCAGGTGCAGGGGCAGGACCTCCGAGTTGCCGTGCTGCGAGGCCACTTCGCCCGCCGCCTGGATGGCCTCCTGCGCCTTCAGTGTCAGTTTGTCCCAACGGATCGCCATAATGTCTTTCCTTCACAAAAAACGGGAGACGGATCCCGAAACCAGAACCCACCTCCCGTTTAGATTCCTGCGCGCTGACGCAGATGGCCGGGCGTTTATGCCGCCTGGCCGGTGCCCTTCACCTGCTTCGGCTGGGCGCCGATGCTGACCTTGATCTGCTTCGGCTTGGCCTCGGCGCGCTTCGCCAGCTGCACCGTGAGAATGCCGTTGTTGTAGTCGGCCGTGACCTTCTCCGGGTCCACGGTGTTCGGCAGCGTGAACGAGCGGGTAAAGCTGCCATAACGGCGCTCCACGCGGCGGAAGTTCTCTTCCTTCTGCTCGCCTTCGAACTTGCGCTCGCCGCGCACGGTCAGCGTGTTGTTCTCCAGGCGGATGTCGAGGTCCTTCTCGTTGATGCCCGGCACCTCGAAGTGCAGCTTGAAGCTGTTCTCATCCTCGTAGATGTCCACGGCGGGCATGAAAGTGCCGCTGGTCATCAGGTCGTCGCCGGTCTGGGCGTACTCTTGGTTGAGGATGCGGTTCAGCGTGTTCTGCAGGTTGGTCATCTCGCGGAAGGGTTCCCAACGCGTCATGAAAGTCATGTCTGAGCTCCTTTCTGGATCTAGGTAAGGAATGAATAGTGTTCGCATGTCTATTTTGGATGCAGCTTAACTGCAAGAGGATAATAAAATCTTAGTGAGTTATTGTCAAGTATTTGATGTGTTTATTTTTCAATAAGTTACCAGTGAAATATTACTCCGCTTCAACGATAAAACACTTCAAATAGGCCGTCTCCGGAATGGAGGGAACGATGGGGTGGTCCTTAGACTGGGTCCGCTTTTCCAGGATCCGGAGGGTCCGCTTGGCGTCGACCGACGCGGCAGCCAGCATGGCGGTAAAGTCGGCTTCGGTCACATGGTGGGAGCAGGAGCAGGTCACCAGCACGCCGCCCGGCCGCAGCATCTTCAACGCGCGCAGGTTGAGCTCCTTGTAGCCGCGGCCCGCGGATTCCGCCGCGCGCTTGGTCTTGGCGAAGGCCGGTGGGTCCAGGACGATGGTGTCATACATGGTCTTCGCGGCCGCATAGTCCTTCAACAGGTCAAAGGCATTTGCCTCGATCCACTCGATCTCGGGTATCGCGAACTGGTCGGCGTTGAGCTGGGCATTCGATTCGGCGACCTCCAGTGCCGGACGGGACGCGTCCGCCCCCGTCACGCGGCTGCAGGCGCGCGCCAGGTGGAGCGCGAAGCCGCCCTGGTAGCAAAAGACGTCCAGGGCCTCGCCGCGGGCGTAACGCGCGGCCGCGGCATAGTTCTCGCGCTGGTCAAGGAAGGCGCCGCTCTTCTGGCCGGCTTTCGCGTCGTAGCGGAAGCGCAGCCCGTTCATCTTGAAGACGGTGCTGGCTTTCTCGCCGGCCAATTGCCGGAACTCCATGGGCTCAAGCTGCTCCAGTTCGCGGATGCGCGCTTCGCCGCGCTCGACCGCATGGATCTTGGCCCCGAACTCTGCCTGCAGCGCTGCCACCGCGGCTTGACGCAGGTCGTCGCGGTCCATGGCCTGGGTCGTGACTTGAAGGGTAAAGACGTCGCCATAGCGATCGATGATGAGGCCCGGGAGGCCATCGGCTTCGCTGAAGACCACGCGATAACCATCACTCTCCTGGACCCATCGCTTGCGGAACCCAGCGGCGTGGGCGATGCGCTCGGCGATCCATGCCGGCAACTCCTGCCGGAAATCCGGGCCGCCGATGACGCGCAGCGCGATCTGCGAGCTGGAGCTGGACAGGGCGGTGGCCAGCGGACGGCCGCGTTCGTCGGCGACCGTGACTAACCCGGCGCGTGGGGTGGCTGCGTCCTTGGGGATGAGGTCAGAGCGATAGACCCACGGGTGGCCGGCGCGCAACCGCTCGGCGGCGCGCTTCTGTATGCGGATGACTGGATGCTCGACTCGGACCGGCATCCTTACAGTCTATCTGGGTGGCGCCTCGATGGCCGCGATCGCGGCACGGACACGGTCCGCGCTGGGGCTTTGCGGCGCCTCTTGCAGGAAGAGCCGGTATTCGACCAGCGCCTCGGTGCGACGGTTCTGCGCTTCCAGCGACTTGCCGGCGACGAAGTGGGCGAAGGCAAACTTCTCATGGCCAGCCAGGGCGTGGACCTTGCGCGCATTGACCAGGGCGCTCGTGTGGTCGTTGAGGTCGTGCTCCACCATGGAAAGGATGGCCAGCACTTCGATGTTGGTCGGCTCCAGAGTTGCTGCTTTCTGCAGGAGCTGCTGGGCTTCGGCGAACCCGCGGTCGGCCACCACGGCTTTCGCCAGGTTGAGATACGGCGGCGCGTATTCATCATCGACCTGCACCGCGCGCCGGAAGAACTCCGTGCCTTCGCCGCGCTTGCCCTGCTGCATGGCGATGACGCCGAGGTTGTTGTAGGCCGCCGCATAGCGCGGGTACAGTTCCAGCGCCCGCAAAAAGCGCTTTTGCGCCTCGGGATGGTTCTGCTTCAGCAGCGCGCTGACGCCCTTGTCGAATTCAGATTCCGCCTTCGGCGGGATGTTCAAGGTAATAGCGGAGATGTGCCCCTGGGTGGATCCGGCAGCTTGTTCACGACTGGGCTTGCGCTTCACGCGCATGAACTCGAAGTGAGTGATCTGGCGGGGGTAGATCACGAACGAGTACTCCGAAGACCGCTCCTCGATGTCCAGGCCGCTCACCCGGAGGCGGTAGGACCCGGGTTCGATGCCGGTGAATCGGGCTTCGCCTTCGCCGCGGGTGAACATCTCGGCAATGGGGACGCCGCTGGAGTTGCTCAGTTGCACGCGCACCTGCTCGCCCACGGGACGGTCGTCCTCGTAGGTGACCTTCACCACCAGTTCAGTGGTCACACGGGGCTGCTGGATGTTCGGTTGGCGCTGTGCCAGTACGAGGGTTGAGGCTAGGAGCACGAGGACCGTGCTGAGAACGATTCGGCGAACCATAGGCCCCTCCTTGGAGGGATATCAGGCCGATACGCGGGTCGAGGCGCCGGGCGCTATCCCGGCTTGGAGCTGCAATTCTTCCAGAACCTCCGGGGGGAGCGCAACCGCGCATTCCTCGTCCAGGTTCGGCTGCTCGATGTGCAGGTGCACGCCCGCACTCAACTCATCCCGGAACGCTTCCTTGAAGGTCATCTTCTTCTTCACGACCTTGTCGAGCGCCTGTCCCGTGGCCGCGTCAAAGATCCGCATCGAGCAGGAATGCTTGGCGTTCACGAAGGCCAAAAATCGGCCCGGGCCGCTCTCGTCCGCCACGTACCGCCAAGCCTTTTCGATGGTGTAGCTGCCGGTACGGTTGCGGTCGCTTTCCTTGGCGGCGCGGTTGGGGTCGTGGAACAGGATACGCCCGCATGACTCGCAGTTGACCAGGCTCTGGCCCGCGAGAAGCTCATTGAAGCGCTGGGGCCGCATCATCACGTTGCAGGCGGCGCATTTCTGGTCGATGGCTTCCGCAATGGCGCCTTTGCGCTTGGCCGATACGCGCTCGAAATGCGCCAGGGTGGCATCATCAATCTGCGACCGCAACTCGGCCTGCTGTTTGCGCAGCTCGGCGAGCTTTGCTTCATCCTCGGCCGTGACCTTGCGGGCGTGCTCTTTTTCCTTCTCGATCTCGGCGGTCTCCAGCTTGAGCTCGGCCTCGTCCTTCAGGGCCTTGTGGTAGGAATCGGCGCCTTCCATCCCGATGAGGATCTGTTCCTCGCAGTCGCTGATCTGCTTCTGCGCGAATTCGATCTCGTGCATCAGCGCCTTGTATTGTTCGTTGGTCTTGACGCTGAGGGACTGGTCGCGGAACTTGGAGATCTTCTGCTGCCAGTCCTGGATGTCAGATTCCAGCTTCCGCTTCTGGCTCTCCTGGTCTTTCAGGGCCTTGGTCGCCGACTCCACCTGCGCCCTTGCCCGGGCCAGTTTGGCCTCGATGGCGGCCACGACTTTGGGGAGCTGCGCGATCTCGTCTGTGAGGCGGGCGATCTCCTGCGCGATCCGGTCGAGTTCGATAAGGTTTTTTAGCTCAGGGCTCATGAGTCCAGCAGGGGAAGAAACTAGCTTGATTGTACACCTTGGCGAAGCGGCAGGAGTCCGGGAACGCCGCGTAAAAAGCGGCTAGGCAGGCACCCAGAGTTGCGCAACGGCGATCAGGAGAGTGACCACGCCCAGGTAGAAGTAGACGTCGCGTATGGTCTTCACACTGGAAAAGGCCGGCACCCGCACGCCGCGGCGACCGAAGAAGGCGACCGCCTCCTGCTCGCGCAAGTACATGAACTCGGCGATCTGGACGTGAAAGCACACCAGAGCGACTCCGAGTAAGATCCTGGCCGATTCGATTATCATGCGGATGTGTTGAATCTACTCATCTTAGACCCTGGGCTCAATCAGGGGAACGTCCTAGTTCGCCAGGGGCAGATGGCGGAGCCGGCCCCATGAGCCGCACCGCGCCACCCACTTACACGCGAACCTTAGGCGACTTTGAGCTTTCCATCCTCTCCGACGGCACGTATGTGCTGGACGGGGGCACGATGTTCGGGGTCATCCCCAAGTCCCTTTGGTCGAAGAAGGTCGAAGTCGACGAACGGAACCTATACCGCTGCGGCCTGAATTCGCTGCTGGTGCGGACCGGCAGGCAGAACATCCTGGTGGAGACCGGCGCCGGTAACAAGCTGAATGAAAAGATGGTCGGCATCTATGAGACGCAGGCGCAGCTGCTCAGCAGCCTGGAGTCCGTGGGCCTCAGTCCTGAGGACATACACATCGTGATCAACACCCACCTGCACTTTGACCATTGCGGTTGGAACACCGTTCACCGCGACGGGAAGGCGGTGCCGACCTTCCCCAACGCAAAATACTACGCACCCCGCGGCGAGTACGAACACGGCAAGCTGCAACTGGAGCGCGACCGCATCAGCTACATCCCGGACAACTACGAGCCGCTCATCGCCGCCGGGCAGATGGAGCTGACCGAAGGCGACCGTGAGATCGTGCCGGGAGTGTCGGTGGCGGTGTATCCCGGCCACACGCGCACCATGCAGGCGGTCATCGTCAGTAGTGGCGGAAAGACCTGCTGCTACATCTCGGACATCATTCCCACCACGGCGCACACCGAACTGGCGTGGGGGATGTCGTTTGACCTGTTTCCGCTGGAGACCATCGAGAGCAAGCGCCGCTATTACGCGCGGGCCGTGCCGGAGAAATGGCTTACCGTCTTCACCCATGACCATGCCACACCCTGGGGCGTGATCGAATCGTCCAAACCCGGGCGGTATGCGGTCGCCGCAGGTTCCTAGTTGGTCGGGGAAGGTTTGCCGGGCTGGTAGCTGAGGTACTTCTCCAGCGGGATCTCGAAGTAGAAAAGCTCGTTGCCGTTGTGGTCGGCCAAGCCGGTGATCACGATGCGCCCGCCCGCCAGCGGGTTCGCGATTCCCGCGACATTGAAGAAGAGGAAACCATGACGCGTCGCCTTGGGCTCTACGGCGCGGGCCATGAACTGCGCGCCCTCGACCTCGATCTCCGCCTCCCGGCTCACCTGCTTCTTGCTCTTCTTCGGCAGCGGGATCGGTAGCGGGTTCTGGATGGGGACGTTGCGGCTCTCCTTGCGGGTGGCGATGCGGCGGAAGACGTCTTCGTTGGTGTCCGGCGAGATCTTCAGGCGCCCGCGCGTAACCAGCAGCACGTTCATGGTGGCCAGCGATATCGGCCGGTCGCCGTCATTGCTCATGATCAGCAGGATGGGCAGGATGCCCTCGGCGCGGAAATCGGTGGTGAAGGTGCCGGCAGTCTTGTCGGCGGTATCGTAGGGGTCCACGGCGATGGAGAGCTTCTCCATCTCGTGCGCTTCGTGCGCGGGATAGGTCTTGGCATGGAAGGCCCGCGGCATGGTGAAGACCGGGTCCTTGGCCAGCACCGGCGCGGCCACCAGCCAAACACAGACCAACGATAGCAACAGCTTTCTGCTCATTCCCTGATAACACCCGTCCGCGCGGTTGAAGTTTCTGTGGGCTTAGATGCCTGCATTTAGAATGGCGGGTTCATGCATCTTCTCTACAGCATAGCACTGGGTCTGGCGCTGCTTTTGAGCCTGCCGTTCTGGGTGCTGGCGATGCTGCGGCACGGCAAATACCGGGCCGGGCTGCGCGCGCGCCTGGGTAAGGTGCCGGACTCCCTGCGCCCGACGCCGGCGCTGGAGCGCTGTATCTGGGTGCACGCGGTCTCGGTCGGCGAGGTGCTGGCAGTCGCGCCGCTGGTGAATCGCCTAGGGCAGAAGTTCTCCGGCACGCGCATCGTGGTTTCGACGACGACCATGACCGGCCAGGAGCTGGCGCGCAAGCGCTTCGGCGCAGAAAACGTCTTTTACTTCCCTTTGGACTTCGTCTTTGCGCTGCGGCCTTACTTCCAGCACTTGCAGCCTTCGCTGGTGATCGTAGCGGAGACCGAGTTCTGGCCGAACTTTCTGCGGCTGGCACAGAAGTGCGGCGCCCGAGTCGGCGTGGTCAATGCCCGCATCTCGGACCGCTCTTTCCCGCGCTACCGCGCATTTCGTGGGCTGCTTCGAGGTGTCTTGCGCAATGTGGACTTGTTCGTGGCGCAGAGCGACCTCGATGCCACGCGCCTGAAGGAGATCGGCGCCGAGCCCGCACGGGTGCAGGTGGGCGGCAACCTTAAGTTCGACGCGCCCTCGCCGCCGGAGACCGGCTTGCCGGCTCGACTCCGCACGGCAATGCCAGCCAGTGCTCGGATACTGGTCTGCGGCAGCACCGTGGAAGGCGAGGAGACTTTGCTGGTGGACGCCTTCCAAACGCTGGTCAAGGACCATCGCGAGCTTCTGCTGGTGCTGGCGCCGCGGCATCCCGAACGCTTTCAGGATGTCGCCGACCTGCTCGCGCGGCGCGGCGTGCGCTTCTGGCGGCGCTCTGCCTGGGACGGTGCGCCGCTGAGTGAAGGCATTCTTCTGCTGGACACCATCGGTGAGCTGGCAGGTCTGTATCGCATCGCCCACCTGGCCTTCGTGGGCGGCAGCCTGGTTCCGCGAGGTGGGCACAACGTCCTGGAGCCCGCGCAGTTCGGCGTGGCGACCCTCGTGGGCCCGCACACGGAGAACTTTCGCGAGATCGTCGGCGCGTTCGAGCGGGCCAATGCGCTGCTGCGCGTTACGCCGGCACAGCTGGCTTCCACGCTGCGCGACTGGCTCGAAGGCCGCCTGGATGTCGACTCGGTCGGCAAGCGAGCAGGTGAGGTCTATCGCGCGAATGCCGGCGCGGTGGAGCGCACGCTCACCGCGCTCGAAGTCCTTATGTGGATGCCGGAGACGATGCGCAGCGGCTACCAACAGCAGGGGTCGCGGTGAATCCCCTGGCCGCGCTCTTCGGCGCCGGCGTCGCGCTGCGCAACGCGCTGTATGACCGCGGCTTCTTTGCCACGCATACCCTCCAGTGGCCGGTCATCAGCATCGGGAACCTGTCCGTTGGCGGAAGCGGCAAGACACCTTTCACCATCGCGCTGGGCAAGCTGCTGCAGGAGCGCAAGCTGGCCTTTGACGTCCTTTCGCGCGGCTACAAGCGGCAGTCGACCGGCCTGAAGCTGGTCGACCCCAAGGGCAGCTCCAGCGAGTTCGGCGATGAGCCGCTGCTCATCGCGCAGAAGCTGGAGGTCCCGGTGGTGGTCGCCGAGGATCGCGTTGCCGCGGGACTGTACGCGGAAAAGGCCTTTGGGGATCTGCGTCCGGCGCACGGCGATACCTGGTTCCATCTGCTCGACGACGGCTTCCAGCATCGCCGGCTGGCCCGCGCCTTCGATATCGTGCTGGTGAATGCGGAGGACCTCACTGATGGACTCCTGCCGACTGGCCGGCTGCGCGAGCCACTGGCGGCCTTGGCCCGCGCCGATGCGATCGTGGTCGCCGAGAACACGCCGATGCAGACGCTTGCCGGGCTTAACAAGCCGGTTTGGACGGTGCGCCGGGTCCTGGACATACCGAAAGATCGGCCAGCGAAGCCCGTAGCCTTCTGCGGCATTGCGCGGCCGCAACGGTTCTTCGCAGACCTGCGCCAAGCAGG